>OFDC01000014.1_pt1 | contig 271848 bp, 234 predicted proteins | sample 1520941 | NCBI WGS metagenome assembly OFDC01 (sample SAMEA94258168, study PRJEB24077) | hot springs metagenome | biome: Aquatic biome; feature: Water | place: India | collected 2012-12-06 | depth 5 m
GGGGGGGGGGGGGGACGGCCCGCGGAGCGGGATCATGGCCAGTTCTCGAAACCGAACAAAAAAATGGCGCGCAACGGGTGCGCGCCTGGAAGAGCCTGCGGGAGGAAGTGGGAGGAACTGGTGACGGACGCACGTTATCCCTGAGGACAACCGCTCCCGTTGCCCCGCGCTGATTACCAGCGGTTGCCAGCGGTCCAGCTGCGGGCCGACTTCGGCGTCGGTTCGCGATTGAAGAGTACCGCGAAAAGGGCGGCGAGGAAGCTTTTGCCGCGACGGCCGGGAGCGCGCGAAGGAAGGCGGCCAAGAGTATCAGTGGTCATATTGAGTATCTCCAAATGTGCCGCCGGACAGTTTTAGGTACGGTCGGCTTGCTCTGGCATTATGTATACCAGCGATGAAGGAAACATAATGCAACGCATCATAGAGGAGAAGTGCGTGGTCGGACTGGCCGCATTGCATAGGGCGCAGAGCTGCCAAAGGCGCGATTATGCATCGCAGCATTAAGCGCGGTGAGCGGACCCCGGGTCGGTGCCGGCCCGTTCGCTCTGGCCATGGCTGCAAACATGTCGTCGATTGGAGGTATGGGAAACTCGCGCCGCTTGGATGACTTTTGATGACCATGAACGAGCCCGACACACGCGCCACCTCGGCCGGCGCCGCCCGCCAGCGATCTCCGGGCGGCCACCGCGCATTCACATTCGCCGACGGCCCCTTCGGACCGGTCGTTGAGCTGTCTGCGGTTGGAGGCACGGCGCAGGTGACGATCCAGGGGGCGCAGTTGGTCTCGTGGATCCCGGCGGGCCAGCCTGAAGTGCTCTTCATGTCCAAGACGACCCGCCCGCAGCCGGGCAAGTCGCTCCGCGGCGGTACGCCCGTCTGCTGGCCGTGGTTCGGGCCACATCCGGCGGACGTAAGCGGCGCTGCCCCCAGTCTTGCCCAAAGTCTTGCCCCCTGTCCTGCCCACGGTTTTGTGCGAGGTGCCGCCTGGAGGGTGGATGCAACCATGGCGAGCGAGAATTCCGCGACGGTGCGCCTGGTGTTCGACACCGGCCGACAACACCGCGAGGACTGGCCCCACGAGGCGCGAGCCACCCTGGCCGTGACGCTTTCCGCGACCCTTACCCTGGCCCTCGTGACCGAAAACACAGGTGCCAGTCCCTTCTCGCTGACGCAGGCCCTTCATACCTACTTCGCCGTCGGCGACATCGCGGCCACCGAGGTCGAGGGGCTCGATGGATGCGCATATATCGACAAGGTCGGGCCGGACGAAGCCTGTCGCCAGTCTGGAGCCGTCACTTTCGGCGGCGAGGTGGACCGCATCTATCTGGACCCACCGCCGAGGATTTCGATCCTCGACCGGCTTGTTGGCCGGCGCATAGCCATTCGCAGCGAAGGCAGCGCCAGTGCCGTCGTCTGGAACCCATGGATCGAGAAATCGGCCCGCCTCGGTGACATGGGCCCGGACGGCTATCGTCGGATGGTTTGCGTCGAAACGGCGAATGCCGCCAGTGATGCAAGGGTTCTGGCGCCGGGCGAGTCGCATAGGCTGGCCGCGGTTTACAGCGTCGAAACACGCGCCAAGTAACGTCGAAACGACATCCGCATGGGGATATTCTGAATGTTGGCTGTATTCGCCACGATCGACTGGTCCGTCGCCTTTCCGCGCTTCGTGGGCGAGATCGCCCTGCTGACGGTCGGTGCTGTCATGCTGGGCTTCCTGGTTGAGAAGGCATTGCCTAAGTCCATGAATCCAAAGCTGTTCGCCGTTCTCCTGCCGTTCACGGCTCTGGGTGTGCTGGCTTATGTCGGCAGCTATTCCGCCGCCGCCGCGCTGGTGCTGTTTGCAGCCCTCGCGGTTGTGATGCTGGCGCTCGGGATGAGTTGATCCCCCGGGACAGAGATCGCCGGTCCGCCCGCCGGACCCATGGCCCATCCGCGGCGCGTACGGGTCGATGCCATGATCATTGGCCGCGCGCGGCCCGGTTGCCGCCCGATGCCGTCCCCTGTAGGTAGCTCTCACGACCTCACAGGGAGAGAGATACGCCCAATGTTCAGTGTGGAAGTCCGCGACCGCATCATGATCGCCCACAGCCTGCCAGATCCATTCTTCGGACCGGCCCAGCATATGCACGGGGCAACGTTCGTTGTGGACGTGGCGTTCTACCGTGCCGAGCTGACCAAGCAGAACGTCGTGGTCGACATCGGTGCCGCGCTCGACGTGCTGCACAAGACCCTGAAGCCACTCGCCTATCAGAACCTCGATGCCCTTCCGCAGTTCAAGGGCGTTCTGACGACCACGGAGTTCCTGGCGCAGTATATCTTCGACGAAATCGCCAAGGCGGCCCGCGATGGCGCTCTGGGCGAGGACGGCCGCGGCCTCGACCGTATTCGCGTCACGCTGCACGAGACCGACCTCGCGCGCGCGGCTTACGAAGGCAAGGTCAAGTGAGCACCCCGGGGCCTCGCACGCTGTCGTTTGCCATACCGGGAGACCTCGAGCTCCCGACCGGTGGCTACGCCTACGACCGGCGTGTGATCGCGATGTTGCCGGACTACGGCGTCGACCCGCGTGTGATCAGGCTGCCCGGATCGTTCCCCGAGCCGTCGGAAGCCGATCTCGATGAGACGATAGGGCTCCTCGCGCAGGCCCCCGCCGATGCGCCGCTGATGGTCGACGGGCTGGCGCTTGGCGCCATTCCCGCCGGCCGCCTCGATGTCGTGAAGGCGCCGCTGATCGCCATGGTCCATCACCCGCTGTGCCTTGAGGCCGGTCTTACGCCTGAGCGAGCCGAGCAGCTGAAAGCCTCCGAGACGGCGGTGTTGGCGCGCTCGAAGCACGTCGTCGTCTCGAGCCCTACCACGAAACGTATACTGATCGCCGATTTCGGCGTGCCGCTGGTTTCTATCACTGTTGCCGAGCCAGGCACCGACCCCGCCGCCCGCGCCACCGGCACCGGCACGCCTCTGCAGATGCTCGCCGTCGGCGCGATCTCGCCGCGCAAGGGCTACCACGTTCTCATCGATGCGCTGACCGGCCTCACTGGGTATGACTGGCGTCTCACCATCTGCGGCGCGACCGACCGCGACCCCGCAACGGTTGCCTCGCTCGAAGCCGCCATCACCGCCGCCGGACTTGGCGAGCGCGTGCGCTTAGCCGGAACGGTCGTTCCCGCAACGCTCCAGCGCTTCTACGACACCGCCGACCTTTTCGTGATGCCGTCACTGTTCGAGGGCTACGGCATGGCGCTGGCGGAAGCCATGGCTTGCGGGCTGCCGATCGTCACCACGACCGGCGGAGCGGCAAGCGAGACGGTCCCCGATGCGGCCGCCATCAAGGTTCCCCCTGGCGACGCGGAAGCCCTGCGCAACGCACTTGAGCGCGTGATCAAGGACAAGCGGCTGCGCTCCAGGCTTGCCGACGCATCCTGGGACACGGGCCGCACCCTTCCACCATGGACGGAGACGACCCGGCGGATTGCGGCCGTGGCCATGGGCTTGCGGCCATGATGCAGGTACGGATCGATGAGAGTGACGCTCACGCACACCGGCCTTCAGGGTCGTGCAAATTTTCGGAGCGCGGCGCATGAGCGGCTTCTCGCCTGAATGGCTGGCACTGCGGGAGCCGGCGGACCATCGTGCGCGCAATGCCGAACTCGCCGACGCGCTGCGCTCGTACTTCCTCCAGCGCGACCATATCACCGTCGTCGATCTCGGCTGCGGTTCGGGTTCGAACCTGCGCGCGACGTCCGCGCTGCTTCCCGCCAGCCAGTCATGGACGCTGGTCGACTATGATCCAGCACTCATCGGCGCTGCCCGTACCGCCCTTTCGGCCTGGGCCGACACATCGGAAGCGAGGGGCGAGGCACTCCGCCTCGTCAAGGATGGGCGCACGATCGACGTTGTCTTCCGGCAGGCCGATCTCGTCACCGAGCTCGATGCCGTGCTGTCCGGCAAACCCGATCTGGTGACGGCCTCCGCGCTGTTCGACCTCGCCTCGGAAGCGTTCATCAACCGCTTCGCCAAATCTGTGGCCGCGATTGGCGCGGCCTTCTACACCGTGCTGACTTATAATGGCATTCAGCACTGGCTGCCACGCCGCCCGCTCGATCAGCCGATGACAGCGGCCTTTATCGCTCACCAGATGACGGACAAAGGATTCGGGGTGTCAGCGGGCCCGCTGGCCCCCGAGCACCTTGCCGGAGCATTCCGCTCGTTTGGCTATTCGGTGAGCGAGGGCGATAGCCCGTGGATACTGGCGGCGCCAGGCGACTCCAAGCTCATCGGCGATCTCGCTGAGGGTTTCGCGGGCGCCGTGCGCGAGACGCGCAAGGTTTCCAATGCCGATATTGACAAGTGGATGACCCGCCAGTTCACCGGCGCCGAGGTCGGTCACACCGACACTCTCGCCCTGCCCGGACCGGGCGTGATGACGAGCCTCGATGAGAACGGCGTCGACTGAGGTTTCACTGCGTTTTGCTATTGCACCCCGTAGGGGCTAGAACGCCGGTTCAGCCGGAGATGACAATACTGATATGGCCAACGAAAAGACCGCGTCCAAATCCGCAACGAGCACCGGTAACGGGCGCGACTGGAGCGAGACGCTCCTGCTGCCCAAGACCGATTTTCCCATGCGCGCCGGGCTGCCCGAACTCGAGCCACGCCTGCTGAAGCGCTGGAGCGAGATCGGCCTTTACGAGCAGATGCGCGCCGAGGGACGCGGTAAGCCCAAGTTCGTGCTCCACGACGGCCCGCCATACGCCAACGGCAACATCCATATCGGGCACGCGCTGAACAAGATCCTGAAGGATCTCGTGGTCAAGAGCCAGACCATGCTCGGCTTCGACGCGAATTACGTGCCGGGCTGGGACTGCCACGGCCTGCCGATCGAATGGAAGATCGAGGAAGCCTATCGCGCCAAGGGCAAGAACAAGGACGACGTGCCCGTGATCGAATTTCGGCAGGAATGCCGGGCGTTTGCGGGCAAGTGGCTCGACGTGCAGCGCGAGGAGTTCCAGCGCCTCGGCGTGACGGGCGACTGGGCCCGCCCCTATGCGACCATGAGCTACCCCGCCGAAGCCGCCATTGCGTGCGAGCTTCTGAAATTCAAGGACAACGGCCTGCTCTACCGCGGTTCGAAGCCCGTCATGTGGTCGGTCGTCGAGCGCACCGCGCTGGCCGAGGCCGAGGTCGAGTATCAGGACTACCAGTCCGATATGGTCTGGGTGAAGTTTCCGATTGTTTCCGCCGGTGGCACACAAGGAGCTGGGCTCACCACCGAATTGGTTGGGCATTCGATCGTTATCTGGACGACCACGCCGTGGACGCTGCCGGGCAACCGGGCGCTCTCGTTCTCCTCGAAGATCTCCTACGGCCTCTACGAAGTGACGGCGGCGCCGGAGAACAACTGGGCCAAGGTCGGCGACAAATACGTGCTGGCCGACAAGCTGGCCGCCGACGTCATGAAACAGGCAAAGGTCGAAACCTTTGAGCGTCTCGGTCGCGTGACCGGCGAAACGCTTGAAAACATCATCTGCCACCACCCCCTGCGGGACCTCGGCTACGATTTCCGGGTGCCACTCCTCGACGGCGACCACGTGACGGACGACACCGGGACCGGCTTTGTCCATACGGCACCCGGGCACGGCGCCGACGACTACATCATCTGGATGGCGAACCAGAAGAACCTGCGCGACCAAGACATCGACACGACGATCCCCTGGACCGTCGGTCCAGACGGCGTCTTGACCAAGGAAGCTCCGGGCTTCGAGGGCAAGCGCGTTCTGAAGGAGAACGGCGACAAGGGCGACGCCAACGACGCAGTCATCAAGGCGCTCGCCGACGCCGGCAACATCATCGCGCGCGGGCGCCTGAAGCACCAGTATCCGCACTCCTGGCGCTCGAAGAAACCGGTGATCTTCCGCAACACGCCGCAGTGGTTCATCGCCATGGATAAGGCGCGCGAGGCAGATGGCAAGCGCGTGCCAACCCTGCGCGAGCTGGCGCTGGCGGCTATCGAGGCGACCGAGTGGGTGCCCGAGACCGGCCACAACCGCATCCGCGCGATGGTCGAAGGACGGCCGGATTGGGTCGTCTCTCGCCAGCGCGCCTGGGGCGTGCCGATCACGGTATTCGTCGCCAAGGCGGACCACGCTTCGGACGCAGGCAAACACAAGGAAGGCGACATCCTGCGCGACGAGCGCGTCGACGCGGCGATCGTCGAGGCCTTCGCAGCCGAAGGCGCCGACGCTTGGTTCGCGGATGGCGCGGCCGAACGTTTCCTGAAGCCGTTCGGCTACAATCCCGGCAAGTGGGAGAAGGTCGCCGACGTGCTCGACGTGTGGTTCGACAGCGGTTCGACCCACGCGTTCACGCTCGAGGACCCCAAGGCGTTCCCCGGCCTCGCCGGCATCAAGCGCGCCGCAAAGGGTGGCGCCGACCGCGTGATGTACCTCGAGGGCTCCGACCAGCATCGCGGCTGGTTCCAGTCCTCTCTGCTCGAAAGCTGCGGTACGCGCGGCGTGGCGCCATACGACATCGTGCTGACGCACGGCTTCATTCTCGACGAGAAGGGCGAGGAGAAGATGTCGAAGTCCAAGGGCAACGTATTGTCGCCCCAGGACGTCATGAAAACCAATGGCGCCGACATTCTTCGCCTGTGGGTGTCCTCCGCCGACACGACGGGCGACATCCGCTTCGGGCCCAAGATCGTCGAGAACGCTGGCGAGGCCTATCGCAAGATGCGCAACACCATCCGATGGATGCTGGGTGCGCTCGCCCACTACGACACCGCCTCCCCGGTGGCGCTCGCGGATATGCCCGACCTCGAGAAGCTGATGCTGCACCGGCTGGCCGAGCTCGACGAGGAAATCCGCGCCGCCTATGCCGGCTTCGATTTCCGCAAGGTCATCTCGGTGCTGACACAGTTCATGAACACCGAGTTGTCGGCCTTCTACTTCGACATCCGCAAGGACACGCTCTACTGCGAGCCGTTGTCCAGCATGAAGCGCAGGGCCGCGCTCACGACCGTCGACCGCATTTGTGACGCGGTGCTACGCTGGCTCGCGCCGATCATCGCCTTCACCGCCGAGGAGGCATGGCTCGCCCGCGGCGCGAAGTGCCCGGCGCCGTCCGTGCATTTGGCTGGCTTTCCGGAAGGCCTGGCGCATTATCGCAACGACGAACTGGCCCAGAATTGGGAAGGCGTGCGCAACGTCCGCCGCGTGATTACCGGCGCGCTGGAACTCGAGAGAGCGGAAAAGCGCATCGGCTCGAGCCTCGAGGCCGCGCCCGAGGTCTACATCACCAACGCCATTCTCCAGCATGCGATACAGGGCGTCGATCTGGCCGAGATCGCCATCACGAGCGGAATCAAGATCCTGAAGCGCCCCGCGCCCGAAAATGCGTTCACACTGCCGGATGTTCAGGGCGTCGGCGTGGTCTTTGCCGCGGCCGAAGGGCGCAAGTGTGCGCGCTCGTGGCGCTTCTCACCCGACGTGGGCTCTGACCCGGATTATCCCGAGCTGTCGGCGCGCGACGCGGCTGCGGTCCGCGAATTCGACGCTGCGCGAAAGGTGCCTGGCATGACGCCAGCCGACGGCACCGACGCCGCCAAGTCCGCGCCGAGTTTCATCTGGGGTCCCAATTCGGGGATGGCGTTGGTCGTACTGTCGGCTACCGCCCTCCTCGACCAGGCCCACAAATGGTGGACCATCCTGATCTACCGGATCGAAGAGAAAGGCCGCGTCGCGGTCCTGCCGTTCTTCGACCTCGTCTACACGGTGAATACGGGCATCAGCTACTCGCTGCTCGACGGCAAGAGCTACACGTGGCAGTTGACCCTCGCCGCATTCGCCGCACTGGCGAGCCTCGCCATGTGGATCTGGATCGCACGTGGCGGTGCGGGCCTCCTGATGTCGCTGTCGCTCGCCCTGATCGCGGGTGGCGCGATTGGAAACGGTATCGACCGGATCACGCTCGGCGGTGTCGCGGATTTCTTCCTGCTGCACGCTTTCGGTTACTCCTGGTACGTCTTCAACATCGCCGATGTCGCTATTGTTGCTGGTGTTTTGGGCTTGCTGTATGAGAGCTTGATCGGCCCTTCGAGTCGCAATGACGCCGTAAAGTCACCTTAGGCGCGTATCAGGATCCCAATCAGGGCTCTCAAGGAGACCACATACGATGGCGACGCCCGTAAATTCGGTGCTGGCAGCGGTCCGCAGGCCGCTGGTTGCTGTAGTGTGCGTCGTGTCGGCCGCGCTGTCCGGGTGCGCCCCGGGTGATATCGCGTTCGAAGGTAAGGTGTTCCAGGCCCTTGGCTCGGCCATCGGAGCCGGTGAATCGGAAAAAGAGGTCAAGCTGGCGCAGCGCCAGGGCCTCGTGCTTCCTCCGGCAGCTGATCGTCTGCCCGCGCCTGGCGAGAATGCCGTTCCCGATGGTCAGATCGCCGATATTCGCGATCACGATCGAAAGAAGGTCGTCGACAACTCGAAGCTCGCGGCTGCGCAGAAGGAATTCTGCCACAAGAACTACGAGCTGCCCAAGCAGCGCGGCGACCAGACGGTGGACGACGTGAAGGGCCCCGCCGGACCGTGCCGTCCCAGCGTGCTCAACGCGCTGACCTCGGCCAACAAGTCCGAGTGATGGGGCGCCTCGCGCCCCTCTACCCATTGGACGACGCCCGCTGGCGCGCTGTCGAAGGCCGGGATCGCGCCTACGAAGGCGCTTTTCTAGTGTGCGTCGCAACCACCGGAATCTTTTGCCATCCGTGGTGTCCATCCCGCACGCCAAAGCGCGAGAATGTCTCCTCCGCGGCCACGAGGAGCGAGGCGGAGTTGGCCGGCTACCGCGCCTGTAAGCGGTGCCGGCCGTAAGTCGCGAACGTCGCTGAGAAAATCAGCGTTCCTCGTCCTTGCGTTCTTCGTCCTCGCGCGCCACGCCATCCGGGCTCTCGTCCGCGGTGTCGGTTGCGTCGCCGCCCGCGTCGTTGAAGGCGTCCCGCTCGGTGATGTCGTCTTCCTCCGGCGCGCTGGGCTGATCGTTGCCGGTCAGGCCCCGCAGGCTCGCCAGCATCGCGGCTTCCTCTTCGCGCTCGCTTGGCAGCTCGATTTCTGGCTGCTCGGCGCCGGGCCTTGAAACGTCGAGCGTGCTGCGCGGCGTGCCGAGTGCGCCGGCGGTCTCAGAAGCCGGAAGCAGCGTGCCGCCGGGCTCATGCTCGGTTCCGGGCGCCTTGCCGGAGCGCTTCGCGGCCTTCATCACTTCAGCATCGAGGTCGATCTGGCTGCAAAGTCCGAGCGCGACAGGGTCCTGGGGCGTAAGGTTGGCCGCGTTCCAATGCGAACGGTCGCGGATCTGTCCAATCGTCGGCTTGGTCGTGCCGACGAGGCGCATAATCTGGCTGTCCTTGAGCTCAGGATGATTGCGGATCAGCCACAGCACGGCGTTCGGCCGGTCCTGCCGCCGTGAAACGGGCGTATAGCGCGGGCCTTTGCGGGACGAGGACGGCGTGACGGGAACCTTGAGCTGGGCGATTTCCAGCTGGTGATCGGGGTCCTTCTCGCCACGCGCAATTTCCTCGCGCGTCAGCTGGCCGGTGGCGACAGGGTCCAGCCCCTTGATGCCGGTGGCCACGTCGCCGTCGGCAATACCTTTCACCTCCAGCGCATGAAGGCCGCAGAATTCTGCAACCTGCTGGAATGAAAGCGCGGTGTTTTCGACCAGCCAAACGGCGGTCGCCTTCGGCATCAGTGGTTTGCGGTGGCTCATTGAAAGCGGCTCCAGGTCACGGGTCCTCGGGCTGGCGGCGGCCCCGGGCCGCCACCTTTCGATTCATGAGGATCGAAAAGGGGATTGCGCCTCATACCCGAAATGTGACACGGCCGCAACGACTGTCGGCCGACCGTCGCGATCGAGGCATGGCAATTGGCGGATCGAGGCGGCGTCAAGAGGGCGCGCTGCGCGGGATGGGATTAACGGCCTATCCTGCCTGATGGGGGAAGCCCAGGCATCAAAATAAGGGACTGAAACGGCATGGCGGTAACGGCGACGGCGGCCCCGGCGGCGAAGGGCTGGTTCTACGAGGATCTGCAGGTTGGCCAGACGGCGAGCCGCAACAAGTCGGTTTCCGTGGCCGATATTGCGGCGTTTGCCGAGCTTTCCGGCGACCACAACCCTGTCCATCTGGACGAGGGCTACGCTGCCACCACCATGTTCAAGTCGCCGATCGCCCACGGCATGCTTTCCGCCGGTCACATTTCGGCGGTTCTCGGCATGGAGCTTCCGGGCCCGGGTGCGATCTACATCTCGCAGTCGCTCGCGTTCAAGGCGCCCGTGAGGCCCGGGGATACGGTTGTCACGCAGGTCACGCTCGCCGAGATGCTCGGTCGCCGCCGGGCGCGTTTCGTCACGATCTGTACGGTTGACGGCAAGGTGGTGCTGGAGGGCGAGGCCGTGATGATGGTTCCATCGCGCCCAGAATGAGCCATGGCCCGGCCGGGAGACTGCCATGCTGGTGATCAAGGATGACGCGCAGAGCGCCGGCAAGGCGCGGTTTCTCGCGCCTTCGGGGGCGCGGGACGGAGTAATCGCGATCGGCAACTTTGATGGCGTGCATCGCGGCCATCAGGTCCTGATCGGCCGTGCGATCGCGGTTGCCAGAGACCGTGGCGTGAAGTCCGGCGCTCTGGTCTTCGAGCCACATCCCCGTGAGTTCTTCGTCCCGGCCGAGCCCCACTTCCCGCTGACGCCGTTGCCCGAGAAATTGCGCGTGCTGGCGGGGCTGGGTCTGGATTTCGTGCGCGTCCTGACCTTCGACCGGGCCTTGAGCCTTTTGAGCGCTGACGAATTTGTGTCCGATGTGCTCGTCGACGGCCTCGCCATCCGCGGAGCGGTCGTTGGATACGATTTCTTCTTCGGCCACAAGCGATCCGGCACGCCGCACACCCTGGTCGATGCCGGTAGCCAGTACGGATTTTCCGTCGAGATCGTAGCCCCGGTCGCGGAGTATGGGGAGGTCTTCTCGTCGAGCGCCGTCCGCTTGAAACTCGCCGAGGGCGATGTCCGCGGAGCCACGCGCGCCCTCGGGCGGCGATGGCGGGTGACGGGCCCCGTCGTCGGTGGTGCCAAGCGCGGCACGGGAATGGGCTATCCGACCGCCAACGTGCCGATGCCGCGCGGAACGGCGCTCGCGCATGGTATCTTCGCCGTCCGGATGGAAATCGATGCCGAGGGCGAGCGTGGCATCTGGCACGACGGCGCGGCCTACCTCGGCACCCGGCCGACGTTCGACGACGGACAGCCAGTACTCGAGGTTTTCGTGCTCGATTTTGGCGGCGATCTCTACGGAAAGAATGTAGCGGTCGAGTTCGTCGATTTCATCCGTCCCGACCGCAAATTCGACAGCGTCGAGGCCCTTGTTGGGCAAATGGACGTCGACGTCGCCCGGGTCCGCGCGATACTGGGCGCCGAAAGTTCCGCCTGACGACGTAGAAATCGCCTGATCGTCCGCAGGTTAGAGGGCCACGTTCATTCGCGCGCGTCATGCACTTGACCGATGGTGGCCCTAGGGCGGAAAACACCTCACCAGTAAGACCCCGGCGCCTCGTGATGCGGCGCCACCACGATGAGACGAGACCATGGCCGGCCATAGCGCCTTTAAGAACATTATGCACAAGAAGGGCCGCAAGGACGCGGCCCGTGCGAAGATCTTCACCAAGATCGGCCGTGAAATATCGGTCGCCGCGAAAGCCGGCGGAGCCGACCCCGCGATGAACCCGCGGCTCCGGTTGGCGCTGCGTGATGCCCGCGCCGAGAACATGCCGAAAGACAACATCGAACGCGCCATCAAGAAGGCGACCAGCGCCGACACGGAGGCCTTCAAGGCCGTCCGCTACGAGGGTTACGCCCCAGGTGGTGTGGCAGTCATCGTCGAAGCCCTTACTGACAACGTCAATCGCACGGCCCCCGTGGTGCGCGCGGCATTCGCGAAGTACGGCGGGAATCTCGGTTCGACAGGCTCGGTCGCGCACATGTTCAATCATGTCGGCGAGATCACATACAAGCCGGAAGCCGGCTCCGCCGATTCCGTGATGGAGGCCGCGATCGAGGCCGGCGCCGATGACGTCGTGTCCGACGCCACCGGTCATGTCATCGTATGCCCCTTTGAGACGCTCGGTACGGTCGCCGGCGCGCTCGAAGAAAAGCTCGGCGAGGCGACGAGTGTGAAGGCGGTGTGGAAACCGTCGATGTCGACACCTGTGGACGAGTCCCAGGTCGAGACGATCATGAAGCTCATCGCCGTGCTCGAGGACGATGACGACGTTCAGACCGTGTTCGCCAATTTCGAAGTTTCCGACGAGGTGCTGAGCAAGCTCACGGCCGCTTGACGGCCGCGCTCCAGCAACGTTGCGGTCCATGATCGCCAGCGCCCGCGCCTGACGAAATGCATTGTCAGGCACCAGAATGAGCCGATCCAGCCGGATCCCCCGCCACACTCCTGGCCTCGGGGCCGGATCGATTGCCACGGTATTTCCTGATGCCGCGCCTCGATAGCGCTGGCCCGGGACCATTGCATGCGGCCATCGCGGTCGTGTCGCGAACTCGACAGGAGTGAACCATGACGTCGGTCGTTCCGGCTCAACCGCCGGGCAGCAAACCTGTGCACGCTGAGCGGCGGCCGGGAGTGCCGGGAGAGGAACTGCTGCCCAAGCTCGTGACCGTGCTGCGACAGGGCTACACGGCCGTCGACTTCAGAGCCGACGCGATCGCGGGCTTGACCGTCGCCATCGTCGCGCTCCCGCTATCCATGGCGATTGCAATCGCGTCCGGTTTGGGGCCCGAGCGCGGGCTGTTCGCCGCGATCATCGGCGGGTTTCTCGTGTCCGCATTGGGTGGCAGCCGATATCAGATCGGCGGACCCGCAGGCGCTTTCATCGTCATCGTGGCCGGCATCGTCGAGCGCCATGGTTACGACGGCCTCGCGCTGGCAACCGGTATGGCTGGCCTCATCATGATCGCCATCGGCGCACTGAGGCTCGGTACTTACATCCGGTACGTTCCGTTTCCGGTCGTGGTCGGGTTCACCGCCGGCATTGCGCTCATCATCTTCGCCAGCCAGCTGAAGGAATTGCTCGGCCTCAAGATGACCGCTGAGCCGGCCGCACTTCCCGCCAAGTTGCTTGCGATCTGGGGCGCTCTGCCAACCGCCAGTCCGGCGGCCATTGCCATGTCCTTGCTTTCCATCGGGGTCATTGTCGCTCTGCGCCGGTTACGGCCGAAATGGCCGGGGATGCTGATTGCCGTAGTCGCGACGGCATCGATCGTTGCGCTGTTCCGTTTGGATATGACGACCATCGGCAGCCGTTTCGGCGGTATCCCGAGCATGCTTCCTGTGCCCTCGCTCCCCCCGGTCGATCTGGCCCGCATTCAGACCCTGATGCCGGATGCGATCGCCATCGCGCTCCTGGGATCGATTGAGAGCCTGCTGTCCGCGCTCGTCGCCGACACGATGAGCGGTGGCCGTCATCGCTCCGACGCCGAGCTGATCGGCCAGGGCACGGCGAACATCGGTTCGATCCTGTTCGGAGGTCTCGTCGTAACCGGCACGGTGGCTCGCACCGCGACCAACGTCCGGGCGGGCGGTCGAACGCCAGTCTCCGGAATGCTGCACGCGCTCTACCTGCTGGCGTTCATGCTCATAGCGGCGCCCGCCGCCTCCTATATTCCGTTGGCGGCTCTGGCCGGGGTGCTGGCTGTCGTCGCCTGGAACATGGCCGAGCCTGGCACGATTGCAGCACTGATGCGCGCTTCGCGCGGTGATGCGGCCATGGTGCTCGCGACATTCCTGCTGACGATCACGGTCGACCTCACGATCGCGATCCTCGCCGGCATTGCGATCGGCGGCCTCGTGGTCCTGAAGCGCCTGGCCGACGCCGTCGAGCTCGAAACCGGCGTGCCACCCGTCTACCGGGACGATGTCCCCGCCTCGACGGAACAGGACGTCGTTGTCTACCGCATGGCGGGCGCGTTGTTCTTCGGGGTGACCGCGAGGCTGGGCCGGACGCTCGACAGTCTCGGTGGAAAGCCCAAGCGGATCGTTTTCGATTTCACCGACGTAACCGTCGTCGACAGTTCTGCCGCCGCGATCCTTCAAGATTTCGCCGAGCGCCGGTACCATGCGGGCGCGCGCATCGAAATCGCGGGGGCATCTCGCGGCGTCCGGCAGCAACTGTTGCGGGCGGGAGTGCGGCGCCCCGTCGCGCGCTTCGTGCCAAGCACGTACCTCCCCACGGGAGGGGCGCACTAGTTGTGAACTTTCAGGAGGTTGTCCATTCGGTCCCTCGGTGTGAAATTGGCGTGTCGCAACTTCAGCTTCCCAGGTCCGGACCGAATGGACAACCTCCTGAGGCACCACATCTAGCCCGCGCGCAACGGTGCGCGATCGCCTTGAATGGCAGCACTCACACCCGTCGGCACCGCGCACGAGACGCCGGTGCCGCGTAACCCGCAATATCCATGCGGGACCTTCGCAAGATACTGCTGATGGTACTCCTCGGCGAAGTAGAACGGTGGCGCCGGCAGCACCTCGGTGGTTACCGCCCCGTATCCGGCTGTCAGAAGCGCCTTGGCATACGATGTACGCACCGCCTCGGCCTCGGCGTGCTGGGCAGGTCCGAATGTGTAGATGCCGGAGCGGTACTGCGTGCCGGTGTCGTTGCCCTGGCGCATGCCCTGGGTCGGGTTGTGGACTTCGAAGAACGTCTTGAGCAGCTCGCCGTACGAAATGACCTTGGGGTCGAAAACGACGAGTACGACCTCGTTGTGCCCCGTACGGCCGGTGCAGACTTCTTCGTAAGTGGGGTTCGGAGTGAAGCCTGCGGCGTACCCGGCGGCGGTGACCCAGACGCCGGCGCCGAGCTCCCAGAACTTGCGCTCCGCACCCCAGAAGCAACCGAGCCCGAACATGGCCGTCTCGAAGCCCTCCGGGTACGGACCCTTGAGCGGCCGGTCGAAAATGAAGTGCTTTGCCGCCGTCGGGATGGGGGAAGAGCGCCCCGGCAGCGCAGAGTCTGCCGTCGGCATTTCAGATTTCTTCTTTGAAAAGAACATGCTCGGGCTCCTCCGATGGGGGCGGGTATGGTGCTGGTATCTTCGCCGCCGTCATCGTCTTGTTACGTCGCTTCCCGGCCCCTCGATGCGTCGTTTCCGGTCTGTCCGCCGCCGCGATCCCCGTCAGTTAGCGAACATCTCGACCTTATGCCTCCTGCGTCCGAAGTATCCGAACACGCCGCTGAGGATCGTAAAGAAAATGAAGGTCGGTAAGGTGAGGGGTGCCGAGACGGCGCTCCAGACCCAGGACGGCATCCGCGAGGTGACGAAAGTCCGTGTTGCCTTGAGCGCGGCGGGAGCGACTTGCTGCCAGTGCGCCATGACGGAGGTTGCGCTGAATTCGCTGCTCTTGCCGATTGTCGTCGGACCGAGATCGTGCGCAAGCGCGACCGCTGCTATGACGAGCGCCACACCGGCCGCGCCTCGGGCAACGGGCATCAATACCGCAGACAGCATGCCCCCGAGCGCGCGCAGCGCTGGCAGCGTGAGAATGCGGGCGAGAGCCGTCAGCGTGCTCCAGATATACGACATGCGCGAAGCTCATCGGCTGAAGCGTGTATCGATGATTGACGGTTAACATCGCCGCGATCCGGGGCCAAGCCCTTCAGCGTTCGGCGGGTGTGAAGCGATGCGAGCCGGCCGGCGCGCGGAGCAATTAGCCCCTCTTTCGTTCGACCTTTGCTCTCCCCCGAAAAACTCCGTCGCGACGGCCTTGCACTCGACGCGCGGGCGACTATAGTCCGGCGCTTCCGACCAGGGCGCCCGCAGATTCGCGTGGCGTCAGGTGCCCCAAGGAGAGGTGGCCGAGTGGTTTAAGGCGCACGCCTGGAACGCGTGTGTGCGGGAAACCGTACCGTGGGTTCGAATCCCACTCTCTCCGCCATTTTGCATTTCCCGCTCTGAACCGCCTCTAAGGCCTTGAAAGGTAAAGTGGTTTGCGGGGTTCTAAATCCCCCATTCCGGCAGTAGGCAAGGCGGTCTGCGAAGGTGAGTTTCAGCACCAGTTTCCTATCGTCCAAACGCTCGGAAGCCCATAGTTCATGCGGGTTTTCGAGGAAGCGAAAGGCGAGTTCAAACTGCTCGGTAGAGCCGCGCTTCGGGAACGCGTTCGCTTGCAGCTTCTCGATGATGGCCAGCTTCTCTCTTTCAAGGTTGGCGATGCGCCGCTCATAGGCGGCGATGACCGAGGCAGTGGAGGATTCCACGATGCGGTCTAGGAGTTGTTCGATCTGTTGCTCACTCTTGCGCAGATCGCCTCGCAGGGCCTTGGCGATTTCCTCAGCTCTGCTGCCACGCTCATCCCATGCTTTGAAGAACAGGTCTTTGAAGAGGGCAGCGGTTTGTGCTGACGGGCGCAGCCCTTCCATCAAAGTGCCGAACTGCTCCTCGATCAGGTCACGCTTGATGGACTTGCCACGGCACGCGCAGCCTTTGGTGAAGCAGTGATAGTACGGATGTTTCTTCCCGGTCTTGCTCTTCGACCAGCCAGCCGTGAGAGGCCCGCCGCAATCGGCGCAGACGGTATAGCCCCGGAGCGGGAAATCCTCGCCAATCTCCTTGCTGGAAAACACGCGCGCGCCGCCTTTGATGCGTTGCTGGATGCGCTCGTAAGTCTGAAGGTCGATCAGACCTTCGTGATGGCCTTTGCGTAGGGATACGCCCCACTCTGGAGCTTCGATATATCCGGCATAGTGGGGGCGAGTGAGAAGGCGCAGGACTTCCTCGAAGCGAACGGCTCCGGCTGGGCTCTTGCACGGATATTCCGGCTGGGATTCGAGGAAGCGTTTCACCTCGGCCTGCGTTTGGAAGCGCCCAGAGGCATAGCCCTCAAGGGCCTCCTGCACTATGGAAGCCAGAGGCTCATCGCGCACTAGCAGCTTCCCGTGCCCTGCTACCTTCTTGTAGGTGTAGCCCGTGGGCGCGCGGAACACCCAATAGCCGTTCATAACGCGGGCGCGCATGCGGTTCTTGGTCTGCTCGCCGTTCTTCTGGCGCTGATGCTGGCTAGCACTAGCAAGCACGTTCTCAACGAAGATCGAGTCTGAATCATCCCCAAACGTGATGGAGGGGCTTTCAAGTTTGCCGCCGGCGAGGCTGATGGCAAGACGCAGGTCGGTATGAACGCGCGTATCGCGCGCTAGGCGGCTGATATCATCGATGACGACGACAATCTCGCTGCTGCCGCTGTGGTGCTTGAGATATGAGAGCATCGCCATCACGCCAGGGCGTTCTGACAGAGAGCCTGAGATAGCCTTGTCGAAGAATGTCTCTACGACCTCATAGCCCTTGCGTTCCGCGTACTCCCGGCAACGCATGGCTTGGGACTCAAGGCCGTGGCCTTCCTCCACCTGCTTGGCACTGGAGACGCGGGCGTAAATGACGGCCCGTGTGGTCTGTGATTTTGTGTTGTCGTTGGCGCTCATGCTCTCCTTCCTCGTGCTCTAGGCTCCTTCTTTGCGCGCGATGCGGCGTTGTCGTTCGCGGCCGTGGCGCGGGTTTGTCTGAATGCAGACAAGTCTATCACATTGGCAGCGTCAAAGCCCGATTTGAGTGAAGAAACATCACATTTCTCGCTCTCCGCCCTGCCGCTGTAGGCATCATCCACGAAGCATTGCGCTATGAGCCGGAGCGTGCGGATGAACTCGATCTTCTCAGCCTCGCTGAGATCCATGCCATCAAGATGATGGAGGTATTTTGTTGGATCGAGAGTCATAGGTTGCGCGCAATCCTTCCCCGCAGAGTCCGGCGCGCGTTCCTCACAAGTGGCGCTCATCTGCTATTATGGAAACAATATGCGCGCACTCCGCTTGCCATCCGGGCAAAAGACGGGTGGGCGGAAGTCTCATCCTCGCGCTAGCACTAGGATCACTTGAAATAGAAAAGGGGGTGCGCATGCACCCCTGCCCCTCGGCGAGAGCGGGGGTAGCAAGCGCAAGGAGGCTCCGAACGAGGGGCCCCACGGATCAGTGGGGAGACGTTTGGATGCCTTGCGCGCGCGAGGGGCAGCGCCCCATAGCACTTCACTTCCGCGTCAAGGATCGAAGCCCGCAAGGGCCGAGACTGCCCTGCACTCGCAGGCTCGGTTCACGAGAGCCTGACGCTGACCCGATTGGGGACAGCGGGACGCCCTAAAGAATCACGGGTGACGTTTGTTGATGGGGCTGGGAGATCGGGTGCGGGACACCAGCGAATCAGCTTACCAATAACGCTTGGGCTTGGGCTTGGGCTTGGGCTTGGGCTTGGGCTTGGGCCGCCTGACTTGTCGCCGAGTCAAAGTGCACCATCAAAGACATGACCTCGCTCGCTCCTTTTCGGATGCTGGCGTGTAATCGGCGAACGCCAGCGTAACTCGAAAGGGACTGCGACATGGCCGCATTGCGCCTTACGTCTGCCAATCTTGAATTTCTGAAACGCCAGCTTGGGCTGGACTATCCAGAAATCGGATCAGCCCACCGCACCGAAGCACTCGCCGTCGCATGCGGTTATCGAACATATGCAAGCCAACTGGCCGAACTGCGAGCCGACAGTGCAACTTCGCCGATAATCAAGGTGGATGGGCAGCGTTGGTCCGCAAGGCTCGCGGAACTTGGCTACCAGAGCGTGCCCGATGATCGGCTGACGGCAAGCATACACGCCCCGCAGATTCCCGATCCCTGCTGGGTGGAATTCCCTTCACGGGACCGCACAGTCGCCAGACGCTGGTTCTATCGCTGCAAGGCCGATAACCTGCCCTATGTGACGATTGAAATGGCGCGGAAATACGCCACGCTGGAATGGGACTGTATCACCCTTGATTCCGACATTGATCGCCAAATCCGGGATGATGAATCTGGAGCAATCGTGAAGGAGCTTTCTACGACCTTCCGGCGTTGCTCGGCAGGCAGCGGAGCGAAACCTTATTTCTTCGGCAGCGCGTTCGTCGGTTCGATCAAGGGCGTTCGGCCAGACGTGGCACGAACGCTCGCGGATGAGTTCTTCACCGTGCTGTATCAAGCGAGCCGCCTCTCCTCCGCGCTTGCTGCCGCGTGAGGAAGCGAGCTGTAAGCGGACCTGCCGCCATCTCGGCTTGACGAGATATAATCGCTTCAGATTCGTTCAACGGGGGCGGCTCATGTCAATCGAGTCCGATCTGAGGGCACTGTTCAAGGATATCAATGAAGTGGCGGCCCTGACAGGGGCAGAGCGCCGCGCTTACCACAAGAAATTCGAGCTTGTCCCGCCATCGCTGCCAGCCGGGGAAGGGAGACAGATACTTCTAAGCGCCGTGGGGATCGCTGCGGTCAGAAGGATTGCCGCAACTACTCGCGCCAACAACGCACACTTGGCGGCGGCTTATTCAGAAGGCGAGATGATTGAGCTGTTTCGCTTCAATATCGGTCGCCTTTTGATGGCAAACCCCGGGCCTGAAGAACACTCGTTCGAGACGCCAAGCGACGTACTCGCATTCAAAAGGAAGCTTGCAGCCAGCATTCGTGAAGATGCCTCCGGCTTGCGGCCTGGCGAGACACATGCTTTTGGCGTCTGGACGTTTTCCAGTGCTGGAGTTGTCCCCATATCCATGGGGCCGGTGTGGTTAGGGCCGCGTGAGGTCTGGCTGAAGGACGCCGAGATCGGCAGCTCCCTCAACAAGGCCGTCCGAGACAGGATTGCCCGGCGCTGGCAGGGCGCGAAGCTGAGAAAACGAGCGGCTTCCTGCTTCCTCGGCGAAGAAGACATTCTCGCTGCGATCGGAGAATGTCCCTGGGTGTGTACTGTTCAGCTTGGCGGCCATTCCAGCGAGCGCTCCCGCGAAAAAGCTACCTTGGCGGCCCGGATTGCGCTCGCATCGATTGCGCTGTGCTGGCAGCGTCCTGCAAACGCTACACAGAGCATGGGGCTCTTGATAGATGGCCCCGGTCATCGCCGAGTCTCTTTCGCCTACAATGAAGAGGGGGCGGTTGGAGTCTGGAGGAACAAGAGCCCGCGAAGGGGCGCCGAGATCTTCACTGAGGATGCGCGAACATTCCACGAAGACTATCGAGATCGCTTCACAACCGTTGGAGACGCGCTGCATTCCTTTCTGGCCGTCCAGCCGGTCGGCCCCATGGTCGAACCGAGCGCAAGATTATGCCGAGCGCTTATATGGTTCTGGGAAGCCTGTAATGCGCCACTGGACTTCATGGCGATCACGAAGTTCGCAACGTCCATGGATGTTCTGTGCGATGGGCAGGACGACCATGCGCTGTGCCGTCTGCTTGAGAGGTGCGGGGATTTTTCACCCGACGACACGTTGCTGAAGGACGGCACATCCGTGAAGGGGCTGGTCAGCGAAGTCTACACCGCAGGACGCAGCAAGTTTCTGCACGGTGCGCGACCGAGCTTGGTCGAAGACCTTACCGTTGCCCGAATACGAGCCGAACTGCTCGCCTCCTTGGCGCTGAAATCCTACATTTCGTGGATCGGGGAGGATACCAATCGCGCCAACAGTGCGGATCATGCAGCCTAGTTGGATAGTGTATCTTTAGGGGACACGCACTGTGCAATATTTCCCTTAAAGCGTCTCCAACACCTCGTTAGGCAGACCATGCCGGGCCGTGCGGTTGTTGACCAGAAAAGTTTCGGCTCTGTTGAGCGGAAGCCCGAGGTGGTGAGCTTGTACAAGGGCGTACCAGTAGCAAAGCTTTAGCGAGAGTTTGTTCACACGAGCGAAGGCAGCATCAAGTTCTGCGCGGTCGTCTGTCATGTGAACGAGATTATTGCGCGTGTCCGCCACGAGCTTGCAAAATGATTTTGCTTGCTCAAGATGGTCGGGCGTTAGGATTTTTGCGACTGGCAGGATCATATCCTTGAGAACCTCAGGATATGAGGTAGCATTGCTAGACCTGACCAAATTCACAATTCTGGTTGCAAAGTATTCTCCGGTTCCAACCTGCTCCAGCGCTTTGGCAATAGCGGCGAGAGCGTTGGACCGTTCGGTCTTGGACACTCGCTTTTCGGCGCTTGCAAATTCTCTGCCGAGGACCTCGAAAGACTGAGCAACGCTGATAAATCTTGCCATTCCATTGTTGGTCTCACGAATGGCCTTGCAGTAGAGCCACCGCGAGAGGCCCAGAGTTTCCGTTGCGCCGAACCAATTCTCGCAGGCGGTGCGGAATACGTCCTGATCCGTGAAATCGACCAGTATCTGATGGGCCATGGGAGGAACGAACGACTTATCCCAGTCGCCAAGCTGCCACGCGAGGGTCAGCGGCCCGCTGTCGTCGGAATAGAACGTGATCGACAGGAAAGAGAATGGCTCAAGGGAGAATACGGTCAGCAGGTCTTGAAGCTGGCTTACGACCCGTTCGCATTCCTCGCGTGGAGCGCCTTCTCTGGGCTTGAGATCGAGCCGCGTCACGGACTGAACTCCGTATCCTGTCGTGTGGGACATGGAGTTGCTGATCGTGCTGGCGAGTTTGAGCTCAAAACCAGTCATGCCCAGTTTAATCGGGTCGCCATCGTCCTGATGAAAGCACCATATTTGTTCCGGCGTGCCGAGCCGCTCGAAGACATCCGCGCGCTCATCGGGAGACAGGTAGTGGGATTTAAATCCCGGTGAGCGGAAGTACCCGCCCAGACGCGTATCCAGCAGCGTTATGCCGGTGATAGGGGCTTTTTCATCGGCAGGAAGTGTTCCCAGCCAAATACGGGTGGGCAGGAAATAGAGCGTGTAAATGGTCTTGCCGTTGATGTGGTCCGATGTGCCGCGAACATTATATCGGGCGCAGCCCTCTAACGTGATCGTTCCATGCCCTTCACAGTGTCCGACGACACAGGCTTGGATCGGCGGCTTGGTCGCGTTCAGAACAGGGTGATCGACCTCGCCCCAACTTGAGGCTTCCGTCAAGGCAACTTCGACGAATAGCTGAAGTTCCGGTTTGTTCTCAGCCCATCGAAGCGTTCCGAAGACGGTCGCGCTGTCCACATTCCACAACGTCGATACAGGATCGGCCAGAGAGTTGACGCTACGAACGCGTTCCAGTGTGTCCATGGCCACTTCGCCCCCCCGATTCTGTGCTTTGCGATCAGAGTGCAAGCGTTGACCGGATTGCCGGGGGGGATGCAACGGGGACCAGCAGGGTCCCCTTGCCGAGGCGGGTGAAACCCGCCGAGACAAGATGGTGCTGTCATACAGCACACATCTTGCATTCTTCCTTATCCCTCATTTTCTGCAAGAATGGAGTTGCTGCGGAGGCCCTATTCCCGGGTTTGTAGAGTCGTTGGGCGACCCTACCCCGTTCTATTTCGTCTACCACGGAGTAGCTGCGAGCAAACAGCTCTCAGGGCGTAGTTGGCCCGGATTGTGTGTCAGCCGTTCGATTCCTATTCATGAAGCGGGCATTCATCAACATTGCTTCAAAGTAGGCTATGTAGGCGGTTGTACCAATCGCCGTTTCCTTCATATCGTCAGCAATACCAGAAACAAGAAAAGCGAACCCGCCATACCCTACAATTCGCTTTGCGGCAGCCTTGGAAAACAGTGCTTTAAACAATAATCCGGAATAAGTGTCATTCCCCATTATATCTCCAATTTATTATTTCATAATGCAATTAGAGATTTAAAGCAAATATGAAAATAAAATGCAACTAATGCATAGAAATGGAAATATAATCAGCTTTTAGAGTGTTTCCGCCTGAAACGTCCGCCGATAGTTCCCGGCATCCAGATAGCGCAGGCGGCAGACGTTCTTCGTCTCGATCTCGATCATGTCCTTGTTGTCATCAACAAGAACAATGGCGGTTTTCGTTCTCATAACGAGGTGGCCGGAAAGCGTCACATCGCAAGCGTTCTGTCCCGTGTAGAGAAGCGCCTCTACCCTCAGGCCGCCGCCGTATTTCGTCCAGCGGAGCATGTCAGCGAAGGCGTCGTTGTTGAGCCAGAACACGGCTTGCAGCGAGATAAGGATCGGGATGAAGGCATACGCGCCGATTTTTTGCTTCACGACGCGGAACGTGATCGCGGACAGGACGATGGGAACGGCCAAGGAAAGCAGCCAGTTCCCGGCCTCGTAGGCGGCGGATTGATAGGAGCCGAAAAGCGCGGTCAGGAAGGTAAGCGCCTGTCGGTAGGCGGAACCGAGCAGGAGAAGCGTTCTGCCCGGTAGCGACTCATACTTGTAGTATTTGGCCGCGATCAGCAGGAATGAGGCGATGATCAACGCCCCGATCACGATAAAGAGAATGTCGGGCCGCGCCCGTCGGTCGCTAGGCATGAGGATGTCGCTCGATAGGCTGAACATGACGCCCACCAAAAGGATGGCCGTATGGAAGAGCGTCACCCAAGCCGCCTGCGCGTAGAGAATGAAGTCGAAGAATTCGATGCCTTCCCCCGGAAAGCGCGCGCCGTACGCTGAGAGGTAGTTGAAGATCGCGAAATAGCAGAGGCCCGAAACGAAGGTGAGGTTCAGGAATGCCGAAATCGAAAGCCCGATCACGGTTTCCCTGTTGTCCTGAAGGATTTGCCTCCAGCGAGACGTTTCCATGCGCTCCCCTCCCTCGTGCCAATGATCGCTGCGTGCGCCCGCATTCTATCCGGTATTCAGTGAAGTTGTTCCAGCCCTGCCCATTTGAACCCGCGTGTCAGTGTGGCGTGGCAAACGTCGAGGTTCCGCGCGACCGTGCCGATGGGGATGCCGAGTTGCGTGACGTGTCGATGGCCTTCAAGGATTTCCGTGATGTCGAGCCGTCGCGGCCGTCCGACTCTTGCGCCGCGCTGCTTGGCGGCTGCTAGTCCTAGCACGGTAATTTCACGGATCATGTCGCGGTTGAATTCCGCGAACGCGGCGAACAGGTGGTAGACCAGCTTGCCGCCAGGCGTGGTGGTATTGATGCCTTCCGACAGGGAGCAGAAGTGAATGCCCTCGTGCCTGAAGCGCACGAGAAGATCGGACAGGTGCTGCACCGAGCGACCCAGACGGTCGAGCTTCAGAACAACCAGCACATCGCCGCGCTTCAGTTCCTTGAGCGCCCTGTCGAGACCTCGGCGACTGACCTTGCCGCCCGAGACGCCGTGATCCTTGAAGATGAGATCGCACTGCGCCGCTTTCAGCGCGTCAAGCTGCATGCGCAGTTTCTGGTCCTGCGTGGAAACCCGCGCATATCCTATGCGCCGCCCCCTGACTTCGATGCTTGGGAGAAAGAGGCTCGTCATGACTTCACCTCGTCAAAATCGATCCCTTTTGCCGAGGTGTGCGGAGTGCTAGTGCTAGCGCCCCAGATTGGCGGACTTCCGCCGATGGTCGGGTGTAGTGCTATCATTCTCGTGCTAGTTTTTCCTCCTCTACAATAGCGATCATTTATGTTGAGCAGGAAAGTACTCGCACTAGCAAGCCTGAGTACCATCGTATGCGCGCAGGCAGGGCTCGCCCGAGCAGAGGACAAGTTCACGAGCGCGGAATTCCTGAAGTGGGCCGCAGAGAGCCAGAAGAGCTACATTTTTACATCTGTGGTGATGGCTGGCGTCATCGCGGGTCAAAACAGGCCGGAACAGGCAAAGTGTATAGATCGGTGGATGGGCGACAACGAACCTGCCGGATTCCCTGCGGTCAAAGACGCGATGTCCCGCTTCCCTGAGCACCATCCGACAGGTGTCATCGTAGCTGTCCTCGAAAAGGCGTGCGGCTCCGTGAAATATGCTGGCAAATAGGCGGGCTACAGGGAGGGGACGTCAATTGATGCAGTAGTCACGCGTTGGTTTTCCACCACCGCCTTCGGGCGGGAATCCTGATCCATGCCAACTTTGGCCCCTAAGTTGCTTTCGATTTCCTCTAACCGATTCCGCATGCTGTCCGCGTCCTTCGCCGCTTCATCGACGGCCTGTTCCCGCTCGTCTTCGTCGAGATCAGGATCGGTCACGCGCTGTTGATGCGATTCAGCGCGGCGGCTGATGCCGGTAACTTCTTCCTCGTACTGCTCCAGCTCTGAGATGCGGGACTGTCCGGCGTCTTTGTGTTCACCTGTCGTCTTGCCGTGGAAATCCACGCCCTTCACCTCATCAGGCGCAACCGCGCGGCCATCTTCGGTTTCGACCCGGCCATCCGCATAGCGGAAGATGGGCACGCCTGTTACGGGATGCCGGGCGGCATTGTCGATGAGGGTCTGATAGTCGCGACGGGCGTCTTTCAACAGACTCTCGATCCGGTCGAGCAGCTCCCGCGCTTTATCCCGGATGTCATCGAGGGTCTTGTAAGTTTCGCGGAGCTTCTCGGCCAGACGCTGGCTGGTAATAGTCAGTAGTAGCGTTTCCAGTCGTTCCTTACGATCCCTATCGGGATCGTCGCGCGCAAGGCCCAGCCTTCCGCGCGGATCGAATTCCTGTTCGCGCTTTACCTTGATCTCCTTGACGTTGGATTCGTGCTTGAGCTTGATCAGTGCCGGATCAACGGGGCCGTTGAACTCGACGGCTGCAATCCACGCTTCGCCAATATCCGGCAGGTTTTCGAATTTCGCTTTCAAACCCTTTGTTGCGCCCAAAGTTATTATGACTATATTTTACCGTAATTACTTCCGTATTGTCAAATAACCGCCCATCATTTGATTGGATATTGGGAATAGTTTATCATGTTGTTGGGGAGGTTCATGATGGGTGACAATAATAGTTCCGATAAAGAATATGAAAAAGCAGTCCAGCACGTGGAGAGCCAAAAAGCCCTGATGCTTCCTGAGGCTCAGCGTCGGCAAGGGATATCCGAAGAAATATCAGACACCCTCACGCGCCTTCAGAGGACGCCAAGCGATAATCTTGAGGACGTGCTGAAGCGGGCCTCGACACTCCCAGACGGCACCGCAGTTTTTATGTCTCGTGCTTTCGTCGTGTTCGACGTTAATCGGCAGGAGGTAGCTGCTCACCTGCTCGGAAGTGTCCAATGGAAGGATGGCGCGCCCACATTTGAGGATTTTATGATCGCCGATGCGGAGACCACGCGAGCGAAGGCGCGCTCCGCGCGGAGCAGGCACAAAACCAAGCTTGCCTCTTATGAGGTTTATCTCAAGTTACTGCGCCGCGCCGACAATCTCGAAGCTATGCTCGTTCAACTCAAGCGCCATAAGGCTGATGTCCTGTCTTATGTACGTCGTCGCCTGACGGACGCAGACAATCCTCCTTCCGTCGAGGAGATGGAGCTTTTCACGTCAATTCTCGAAGATGAAAAGCTCAAGTCGGCACTGAGCCATGACCCGCAGAAAGGCCGATGAACAGGCGCTCGCGGGCCATCCTAAGGTTCCGGATCGGAGATAGACGAAGCATCCTTCAACAGCGTTGCGCATTCAGCCATTGCATCAGTCAGAGCGTTCAAAAATTCTCCCGTCAGGCCCGCCAATCTTCGCTCGCGCACCCGGTCACGGGGCTGCACGGCATTCCGCGGGGGCGGCGCCCGGGCGGGCGCACTTAAATCTGCAATCGCACTGCATTCGAAAAGTCAGCCGAACGGAGACGGCCAAGAGTCGGATCGTCGGGCACGACCATGCCCCCGCCCGATGCTGGCGAGCGGCATCGCCTCACTCGGCGAGATCGGCGAGCATCTTCCGTAGCTGCTTGGTGGCCGGCGTCACGATCGCGACGAAGTAGGCTTCCCGGAGGCGCCGCTGTGCCGCCGCGTTGGCGAGGTAACCCTTGGCCCCCTGGTGCAACATGGCAAAATGAGCGGCCTCGACGGCGGCCTCGCCCGCAGCAAGTCGCGCTTCAATGACCCGGCGGAAATAGTCGCTGCCAACTTCGAATGGTTCCGCACAAAGGCGCCAGACCTCTTCCTCCAGCGCGACGAACTGGGCCTCGAAATCCTCAGGCTGCTTTTGAAGGTATCTGTTGACGTGCGAGAGGTGCGGCCGCTCCTGGCGCATCAGGTCGATGCATCCTTTGATCAGCCCGAACGCCATGCCCGCCTGCAGCAGAATGAACCCTGCCCGGATACGCGGAATATAGTCGTCGGTCGAATCGGCGAGAACGCGCTCGTCTGGAATGAATGTGTCCCGTATCTGGACGCAGTAGGTCCGCGTACCTTCGAGCGCGACGAAATGATCGTTTTGGACGAGCCTGACCCCATCGGCGGAACAATCGAAGACGGCCATGACCCTGTGCTTCGGGTCGTCCTCGATCTCGAATACCCCACCGAAATAGTGATCGGGACCGAGGTTCGAGACCCACGGCAGCACACCCTTGACAATATATCCGCCGGCGACACGGCGCCCCTTCAGTCGCATCCGCTCGATCCCGAAGAACGTCTTCATCGGGTTGGACAGGCCCGTGCCTCCGAGCCTGTCGGCTCTGACGACACCGGCTCCGATCTCATCGCGAGGCGCGGGATTGTCCGACGTGTAGACGTACCAGGCCAGGGCGCTCTGGCACCACATGCAGAACGACGTCGAAAGGCAATATTCCGAGGCAACGCTCATGGCCTCGATCGCGGTTTTGAGGTCGGGCCTGCCGGACGCGATGCCCGACACGTGACTGCCGTAGACGCCCGCTTCCCCGAATGCGCGCAGAACGCTCTCGGGATAATGCCCTTCCCGATCGATCTGCCCGACGAGTGGGTGCAGGTCGCGCTCGGCGATGACGCGTGCGGCGCCGACCACCGACACTGGTGTCACAAGGTCTAACATTGCAGCCTCATTCATCGGGATCGTCGTCGGTATGGTAAGGCAACGGCGGGAAAGGGAGGGTTGCCGGCTCTCCGGCAACCCATCCTCATCATGCCGGCTTTACGGCGAGATTTACGGGGCGCGTGAAGGTGTTGGCGACGGGCGACCACCGGACGACATGATCGATCAGCGCGTCGACATCAGCCTTCGGCGCGTCGCATTCCATGTCGACCTTGATCCGGACGTCGGTGAAGCCCACGGGCTTCTCACTGACGTCGCCAGTTCCCCAGACGGCGGTGATGTTGAGATCGCCCTCAAGGTGCAGTTCGAGCTTCCGGACGGTCCAGCCGCGATGCACGGCGTTGGCGTGAAGGCCGACGGCTATGCACGACCCGAGCGCGGCGAGTGACGCTTCGGACGGGTTGGGTGCCGTGTCGTCGCCCAGCAGCCCCGGCGGTTCGTCGACGATATAGGGCGGCAGGTCGCGGATGTAGTTGAGGTGCCGGAATCGCTTCTCGGCAACGGTCCGGCACTTCAGCGTCCGGACGGCCTTTGGGTTTGACTTGGCGGTGGCAATAAGCTTGTCGAGCCCCGTCTTGTCGATCGGCTCCAGCCGATCGCCCGGTTCGGGCGCCAGGCATCCGGTCAGAACGATTTCGGGCTTCGTATCAGCCATGTCTCTATCTCCTTATGATTGGGAACGGATGCGGTTGGGCTAGTCCCGATGGTGCCAGGACAGCCGTTTTATGAGCAATTGCAGCGCGGAATCGAGTGCAAAGCCGATTATGCCGATAATCACCACCGTGGCCGCTAAGCGATCATACTCGAGCGTGTCCCGCGCGTCATTGATGGCATAGCCGAGGCCGGACTTGACGCCGAGGAACTCGGCCGGCACCAACACGATCCACGCGACGCCGAGCGCCAGCCTAATGCCGGTCAGGATGTCCTGCGAGGTCGCGGGAAGTATGACGGCCGCCAGCAGGTGATAGGGGCCCGCCCCCAGGTTGCGGGCGACCTTGAACCACGCGGGGTCGATCCGCCGGACGCCTGCTGCCGTGGAAAACAGGATCGGCCATACGGCCGCCGCCGCGATCAGGAACACGATCGCCCCTTCCCATGTCGCGAAGGCCAGCACGGCTATCGGCATCCATGAAAGTGGGCTGATCATGCGCAGGAACTGGAACGGCACGTTGGTGATGGTTCGGGCGATCAGAGACCGGCCGATCAGAATGCCGACCGGAATGCCGATCGCTATCGCCCACAGCAGCCCGCCTGCAATACGTATGAGGCTCGGATGCGTCATCTGCCAGGCTTCGCCCGATCCGATCATCTGGGCGAGGCGCTTCAGCGTGGGCGCGGGCGCGAAGTCCGCGAACGAGGCGGTCCGCGGATTGCTCGCGATCAGGTAGCCTCCGAGCCACCACAGTCCGAGCAATCCCACGATGCCGAGCATCGTTAGCGCAGCCGCCCGCACCCATTCCATCTGGACCGAGCCGGACCTTTGGCTCGGTGTCAGAGTGGCAGGTTCGGCGATGGCCGTCTCGGTAACGGGCAGAACGTACTCCGCGGTCATGCTTTGATGATTTCCTCGCGGACGAATGGGTCATCCTTCGATACGCTCGGATCATTCTTCCACTGCGGGAACTTGGCAAGTGCGGTCTTGACGAAGGTGTAATCGACGAGATCCTCGGCGACGAACTTGGGATCAAGCCCCTTAAGGAACGTCGTATCGCCCGAAACGACGGTCTTGCCCATGGCCTCGACGATGAGACGCGTCGCCGATGGGTATGGCCACGGCTGGAAATCGATCCGCCCATTGCCCCAGTCGGCATGCTGAATTGCCTTGGACGCCCCGTAGGTCTCCAGATCGTATTTCATCATCGCGCGTTCGATGACCTCGACCGGCATCGGCAGGTAACCTTCGCCGTCCTTGGAAAGCAACCTGGCGACCTCCTTCTTGTTCTCCGATGCGTAGATCGCGCCTCGAACGACGGCGTTCACGACCTTCTGCGTCCACTCCGGCTTCTGCTTCGTCACGGTCTCGTTCATCGTAATGACGCAGCAGGGATGGTTCTTCCAGATGTCTCCCGTGAAGCGCAGCATCCGCGCGCCCGCCTTCACCTCCCCAAGGGCGTTGAAGGGTTCGGCGACGATGTATCCGTCGATTTTCTTCGCCGCGAGCGCGGGTGGCATATCGGGCGGTGGCAGAATCTGTAGGTTGACCTCCTTGAGTCCGATGGCTTCGCCCTCGCCCTTGATGACGGGCGTCAGGCCGGCCTCGCGCAGCGCGATCTGCAACACGATGTTGTGCATCGAGTACCAGAAGGGCACGGCAATCTGCTTTCCGCCGAGATCGGCGAAGGACGCGGCCGTGACGTGACTGCCGACGACCAGACCGGAGCCGTTGGTATGCCCCCACGCCACGATTTTCGCCGGAAACTTATTATTGTAGCGCATCCAGACCGGGATCGGCTTCAGCAGGTGGACGAGATTGAATTTCGCGGCCGCGAAGCCTTCCACCAGCGGAGACCATCCGCGGATCAGCGTCGGGCGCTCGGCGTCCAGGCCCTCATCCTTGAAGAAGCCCTTGCCATGCGCCACCAGCAGCGCGGTCGCGTCTGTGATCGGCAGGTAGCCGATGCGGACCACGTCGTCGGCCGCAGCGCGTGCGGCATTGGGATATCCCCCGAACATGGCGCCCGCGGCATACAAACCACCCGCTGCCAGCATGTCGAGAGTTTGCCGGCGCGTGACCCCGTTTGCCGGAACCTCCCGCGCCGAAAGGCCGTGAGCGGGGATCTCGTCATGAGCCTCGCACCCGCACGTCAAACGGAACTTCTGTGTCATCTGATAGTGTCCCCTACTGAATACGGTTGACCGCCGCGAGATGGCTTCAAATGCTCCAATCGCTGCCGGGCCTTGCCATGAAAAGACCGGTGGCCGCCTCGTATGCCGCCACCAGATCATCCCGCGCGGTCGTGAAGCCCTCGCTACCCGAGGCCCGACCGTTGGCGCGCACAGACACCTCGCGTGCAATGCGCCCGGGATTGGCGGTCATGATGAGCGCCCGGTCTGCGATCGCCGCCGCTTCGTCGACGTCGTGCGTGACGAGAATGAGCGTGATGCCGAGGCTCTTCGCGATCCGGCGCACGTCTCGCTGCAGGGTCGAGCGTGTGAAGGAATCGAGCGCGGAGAACGGCTCGTCGAGCAGCAGGGCTTCCGGCGACAGGGCCAGCGACCGGGCCAGCGCAACTCTCTGCTGCTGCCCGCCTGAAAGATCTTGAACGTTGCGATTGGCGAACTTGCCCAACTCCACGAGTTCGAGAAGCTCCGCCACGCGGGCAGGCGCTTCCTTTCGGCGCCCCGTAAACCGCAATCCGAGCGCAACGTTGTCTGCCACGCTGCCCCAGGGAAAAAGGCTTGGCTGCTGGAACATCAAAACCCGCTTGGGCGACGGCCGGTCCACGAGTTCCCCATTGACGCGCGCCTCCCCCGCAGTGGGCTTTACCAAGCCTGCGATGATGTGGAGTAGTGTCGACTTTCCGCAACCCGATCGTCCGATCAGGGCGACGGTTTCCCCCGGCTCGAAAATTGCCGAGACTTCGCTGAGCGCATTCTCGGCCGCATTCCGGTATCGATAGGAGACACCTTTCAGCTCGATCCGCGCGCCCTTCCCGAGGCCCGAGGACACGGCATCGCCCGCCCTCAGCGGATTTGTTGCGACCGTAGACTGAAGCCCCTGCGACGTTGACATCGATGAAGCCTCCCTGGTGCGGCGGCAGTCGAACTGCCCGGTGCCGCGGCGTCGTACAATTCGCGCGGTGACCATCTGTCCACATCTGAACAGGTCCAGACAGAATTCGGAACGGACGCCTCAGCAGTGGTCGGCCGTCCCGCATATCCGCCTCCGGCCGGAGGCCTCAAATACCAAATAATCATATTCAATTCGAAAAAAGTAATAAGGCGGGTTCAGTTGGTCAGGATTGGTCCACGGACAGTCGCGTCGCGGTCGGGCACGATCCTCGAGGGTCGCGGTTCCGTCGGTGCCGACGCTGCGAAATTTACCCGATCTTGGCATACTCCTTCTCCGGGCCACTTGCTCCAGCAACCTCGTGTAGAACCTGTTGCATCAATGTGTCGGTTGTCCAGCAACGTTGCTGATCGCCCCGTCTCAAAGAAACCAAGTTCAATATTTACTTGGCTTCCTCGCCGACCGCTGTCCTAGGGTGCCGCCAAATTTGCGTATGTGATGGCTGACCCGGGACCACCGAACCCATGAACGAGCACGTCAAGACCACTGGTCCCGACGACGACGCATGGCATAGGCTCGCTTCTCCCAGCCGGACGCAGATATCGGACGCCTGGATCGAGCTGCAGTGCGGCTTGATTGCGGGTTGTGTGGGCGGATGGGTGCTGCGGGTGGATGCGCGCGGACAACTCGCGCCAGAGGCCACGTTCCCGCCCGGCGCTGAACTGCACCGCACAGCGCGCAGGCTCGCGCTGGGGGCCATCGGCGCCAGGGACGGTTTGATCGAGGAGTTGCCGGAGGGGAAAGGTTGGCTTCTCGCATACCCACTCGGGGGCCGGGCCGCGCCGCGCGGCGCCGTCGTCGTCGACCTGAGAGGCAATCGCGCCCTCAATCTGAAATCCGCGATGCGGCAGCTTCAGTGGGGCGCCGGCTGGTCGAGCGCATTGCTGAGCGAGAGTACGGGCGATGCCACTGGCGCGTTCCGTCTCTTTGCATCCGTGCTGCGGCCCCGTCGAGCGACCGACGCCGCCACGGCACTTGTGACCGAGCTTGCCCAGCGGTTCGGCCTCGATCGCGCATCGCTGGGCTTCCACGGCCGTCGAGGCATAAGGCTCGCGGCCTTGTCCCATGCGCTTCAGCCTGACGCCCGCATGCAGGTCGTCCGCGCGATCGAAAGCGCCATGGATGAGGCCGCCGACCAGCAAGCCGCCATCGTTCTCCCAAGACCTGGCGCCGATCCAGGTCTAGTCACGCGCGCGTCCGCCGAACTTGCCGCGGGCGGAGGAATCGTGGCGCTGCCGTTGACCGCCCACGACCGAACGGTTGGGGTCTTGCTGGCCGAGCGGGCCACCGCCTTCACGACCGAGGAATTATCCCTTCTCGAGGCCATCGCCGCATTGGCTGGGCCGGTGCTGCATGAAAAGCGGCTCAACGATCGCAACGTTTTGGCCAAAGCCATCAGCGGCGTCGCGGACTCTCTCGCCGTCGTCCTGGGGCCGCGGTGGCTCGTCACGAAAACTGCGATATTGGCGGCGGCGATGATTGTCGCGGCTTCGACGGTCGTTACATATCCCTACGAAATCAGCGCGCCCGCGGCTGTCGAGGCTGAGGATCGCCGCCTGGTTCCGGCCCCGTTCGACGGCTATCTCGTGCGCTCGATCGCGCGGGCGGGCGACACCGTGAAGGTGGGTGATCCGCTGGCCGCTCTGGACGACACCGACCTCGGCCTCGAGCGGTTAGGCCTGATCGCGGACCGGGAGCAGCGGACCTCCGAGTTGCAGACCGCAACGGCCCGCTACGATCTGGCCAAGGCGAAAATCATGCGGGCCGAGATCGACCAGATCGAGGCTCGCCTGAAACTCGTCGATCTCAAAATTCAGCGCGCGGTTTTGCGGGCCCCGATAGGCGGTCTCGTCCTCGTCGGCGACCTCAGCCAGGCGACTGGCGAGCCCGTGAAGACGGGCACCGCGCTGTTCGAGATTGCTCCCGTCGGTGCATTCCGGATGGTTGTGAAGGTTGATGAGACGGAAATTGCCCAGGCGGCGGTGGGCCAGCGCGGCCGGGCCATTCTGGCGGCCCTTCCCGACCAGGCGCTGGATTTTGTCGTGACGCGCGTCGGCCCGGTTCTCGAGGTTGGTGGCGGACGAAACTACTATCGTGTCGAGGGGCGCATAGCCGAGCCGCCGGCCGTCCTGCGGCCGGGCTTCGAAGGCCGGGCGAGGCTCGAGGTTGGGCCACGGACGCTGTGGTGGACTTATACGCACCAGTTGATGCGTTGGCTCCGCCTGCAGGTCTGGGCCTGGCTACCCTGAGTCGGTGCGATGTCCCTGTTCAGCTCCCATTGGTATCGGGTCGCGCCGCTGAAGCCTCGGCTGAGGCGCGACGTCGTGCTGTTTCGGCAGACACACGGCGGCCGCCCCTGGTATGTCGCCCACGACCTCGTCACCGCCCGTCTCTATCGTTTCGACCAGCCAGCCTGGCGGGTCATCGGGCTGATGGATGGAGAGCGGACATTAGAGCAGATCTGGCGGCTGGCGGCGGAAAAACTGGGTGACCGGCTTCCGACCCAGGACGAGATGCTGGCGCTCGTCGCGCGTCTCCACCAGTCCGACCTGCTCGTTGTGGATCGCGCCCCGGACTACGAGGAACTGAGCCATCGGCGTGACAAGCTCTCTCGCCAGCAGCTTTTCCAGAAGATCAAAAGCCCGTTCGCCGTCCGCGTTCCACTATTCGATCCCGATCGGTTTCTCGCCGAGACCGTCCATCTCTTTAGATGGCTGATCAGCCCTCTCGGACTGGCGCTTTGGGCGATGCTGATGGTGGCGGCCATCCTTCTGGCAGCCCTTCACTGGCAGGATCTATCGTCCAATGCGCTCGACCGCGTGCTGTCGCTGTCGAACCTCGGACTGATGCTGCTCTTATACCCACTGATCAAGACCGTGCACGAGTTGGGGCATGCCTACGCCGTTAAGCGCTGGGGCGGGGAGGTTCACGACATCGGCGTCATGGTGCTTCTGTTCTTTCCCGTGCCCTATGTTGACGCCTCGGCCGCCACGGCCTGGCCCGACAAATGGCAACGCGCGGCCGTGGCCGCCATGGGCATTCTCGTCGAGACCACGTTGGCAGCCGTTGCGCTTTTCGTCTGGATTTCGGTTGAGCCCGGTATCGTCAGCGCGATCGCATTCGCTGTTATGATCACGGCGGGCATGACGACGGTCCTGTTCAATGGCAACCCGCTTCTGCGGTTCGATGGCTACTATGTGCTATCCGATCTCGCCGAGCTTCCAAATCTCGGACAGCGTGGCGACGCGACGGTCAGTTATCTCGTCAGGCGCTGGGGCTTCGGTCTCCAGGAGCTGAAGTCCCCCGCTGTCTCGTCGTCGGAGGCGGCTATCCTCGTCGCCTATTCCCTGACCGCTTTCGCCTACCGGCTCGCGATCGGCTTCGCGATATTCGTCTTCATCAGCGAGCAATTTTTCGCGCTCGGCTGGCTCTTGGCGTGCCTCTACCTGTTCCAATTGCTGCTGTTGCCGATGGCCAAAGGGGTCCATTACGTGCTGACGAGTTCCGAGCTGCAATCCAAGCGCCGCCGTGCGCAGATAGTCGTGACCGGCGCGGTCGGACTGACCGCCGCCTTGTTGCTCCTGGCGCCGGTGCCATACGGCACTGTCCTGCAAGGCGTCGTATGGGTTCCCGAGACCGCGCGCGTCGTCACCGAGAGCCCTGGCTTTGTCGTTGATGTGGTGGCCGCGCAGGGAACGACCCTGGAGCCTCGCGCGGTCGTCGCTCGTCTAGCCAACGAGGAGTACGCGGCGCGCGTCTCTATTCTGAAGGCACAGGTGCGGATGTTCGAAGCGCGCGTTGCGGGCGAGGTGAACAACGGACCAGCCGCCGTCCTTCAGGCGCGCCAGCAACTCGAACATGCCCGGAATGCCTTGTCGAATGCAGAGGCGCGTGTCGAAGGGCTCGTCGTGCGCAGCGTCGGCGCCGGCGTCTTCGTCCCGAAATTCCAGGACGACCAGCACGGCCGCTTCATTGAGCGGGGCGCGACGCTTGGATACGTGATTGATCCAGGCGCGCCGACGGTGGTTCGCCTCGCCGTGTCGGAGTTCGAAGCCGAACTCATCAGGGGGCGTGCACGCAGGCTTGAGGCTGAATTCGCGAGTGTGCCCGACAAGCATTTTTTGGCTCGGCTCGTTCGCGAGGTCCCGGCCGCGCGCGACACCCTCCCGAGCAAAGCCCTTTCGCGCGAGGGGGCCGGCCCCTACGCGCTGGACCCCGCCGACCCGGATCGGTTGAAGACCCTCCAGCACGTCGTGGTCTTCGAATGCGAGATCGATGGCGCCCCGCCGCTCGAACGTGTGGGCGGGCGTGTCTTTATGCGCGTCGACCTGGGGGCGGCGTCCATTGGTGAGCAGATCTATCGGCCGTTCCGCCAACTCCTGCTGCGACAGCTCAAGGTCTGACAATGCCTCGCGCGCATCCCCTTCGCCCTGTCGTGCCTGCATGGGACGACACTTATCCGGAGATGGCCGATCCCCGTGGCGATGATTGGGCCGCCAGCACGGTCGATGTCGCACATCGCATTTGGGACCGTGCCGTTGGTGGCCCGTCGTTCCGCGCGCAGGCCAAACGGTGCGTAAGGCGGATCGATCGCTGGAAAGGCGCGCTCCGGACGGCGGATGATGCGGGCATCGGCGAGCGCCTGGAAGCGGTGCGCCGGCGTCTGCGGCGGGAAGCGTTTAGCGATCGCGCGATAATTGAAGGACTTGCGGTGGCGCGCGAATTGGCGCGTCGCTCCACCGGCCTCGAAGCCTACCCGAACCAGCTCCTGGCCGCCGTGGCGCTTCTCAGTGGCCGTCTCGTGGAAATGGAGACCGGTGAAGGGAAATCGTTGACCGCGGCGCTCGCGGCGTTCGTCGCCGGTCTGGCCGGCGTTCCGGTCCATGTCTTCACGGTCAATGACTATCTCGCAGAGCGCGACGCTGCGTTTGCATCGAAACTGGCGGCCATGGCCGGCCTCGAAGTAGGCATCATCACGGAAAAGATGGACGAGGACGCCCGCCGGGCCGCGTACCGTGCACCGATTGTCTACGGCACCAATAAGCAGATCGTCTTCGACTATCTGCGCGACGTCGTACGATCCCGCACGTCGATCAACCGGATCGGCCGGGCGGCGGCGCTGTTCGACCAGGATTCCGGCGCGCGTCAGCCCCTGCTTCGCGGGCTCCACATGGCAATCGTCGACGAGGCAGACAGCATTCTCGTTGATGAAGCTCGCACGCCACTGGTGCTTTCGCGCCAAGGCAACGACGGTGGTCAGGCAGCGCTCGCAACGGCGGCCGTCGAGATCGCTTCGGGCCTCGTCGCGCAGCGAGACTACCTGATCTACGGACTCGAGCGCCGCTGTCGCCTAACGGAGGCGGGCGTCGACACGGTCGCAAGGCAGGCTGAGATGCGCGGAGCGCTGCTGGCCGGCAGACGCCGTCGCGAGGAACTCGTGACGCAGGCCCTTTACGCACTGCATTTCCTGAGGCCGGGCCACGAGTATGTGGTCGATGGCGGTAAAGTTTGCATTGTCGACGAGTACACCGGCCGGATCATGCAGGACCGCACCTGGAGCAGCGGCCTGCATCAGATCATCGAGGTGAAGGAAGGATTGAAGCCGACGCCGGAAAACGAGACGCTGGCTCAGATCACATACCAGCGCTTCTTCAGGCGCTACCGGCACCTGTCCGGCATGACCGGCACAGCTCGGGAGGTGGCCGGCGAGTTGCGCGCCGTCTACCGCATGCCGATCATGGCGGTTCCTCCGCGCTTGAGATCCCGTCGAAAATATGGACGCCTGTTCGTTGCACCCGACCAGGCAGCCAAGATCGCGCGGGTCGTCGCGCGTGTCAGGCATCATCGCGACGCCGGAAGGCCGGTTCTTGTCGGCACCCGCACCGTTCAGGCTTCGCAGCAGATCGCCGTTGGCCTCCAGGAGCAGGGCATCGAAGTCTCGGTACTCAATGCACTCCAGCATGATCTCGAGGCCGAAGTCGTCGGCCGCGCGGGCCAGTCGGGGCGCGTCACGGTCGCAACGAACCTGGCGGGACGCGGTACCGATATCGCGCTGGGGCCGGGCGTGGCCGCCGCGGGCGGTCTGGTCGTGATCCTTACTGAGCGACACGATGCCGGCCGCATCGACAGGCAACTCTACGGGCGATGCGCGCGGCAAGGCGACCCCGGTGTCGTCGAAATTATCGTCGCGATGGATGACGACCTCGTCGTCCGGTCGAGTTGGAGGCACGTAGCGCCAATCTCCCGGTGGCTGGTCAGGACAGCCCCCTGGGTGGCGACGCTGCCTAGCTACGCCATATTCGGCCGCGCCCAGAAGGAGCAGGAGAGCTTGCATGCGCGGCTTCGAGCCGAGAGTGTGCGGGCCGATCGCCGTCTCGCGGAACTCTTGGCTTTCGCTGGACCACCCGAATGAAATGTCAGGTTTGGAGTTGCGCCGTGCAGATCACTTGTTTCCGATCGACCGTTTCGACGGCCGTGCTTGCAGCGTCTGCGCTCGCGGCCAGTTCCATCGTCGCGGTCTCCGAGCCGGCCGGTCCGTTTGATTGCCTGATCGAGCCGAGCGCCGTCGTCGAGCTCAGTGCGCAGGCCCAGGGCATCGTCGCCGAACTACTGGTCGACCGCGGCGATCGCGTGCGCAAGGGGCAGCTGGTGGCTCGACTGCAAGACACCGCTGAGCGCGCCAATCTCGCAATCGCCGTTCAGCGCGCGAAGAACGAAGCAGGCGTGCGCCTCAAGGAAACACGCCTCAGGTTCGAGGATCGCCGGTCGGAGAGAAACGCGGGCCTGATCACCAATAACATTGTCACGGCTAAGGAGGCCGACGAGATCAGAACCGCCCGGGATCTCGCATACTGGGAACTGAAGGAGGCGGAGGAGCAGGCGGCGCTGGCTCGGCTTCAGGTCGATGTGGCGGAAGCGGAGGTCAAGACCCGTGAGGTTCGCAGCACCGTTGACGGGGTCGTTATGGAGCGCAATCGCGATCCTGGTGAGAGCGCGTCGGGCGCCTACATTTTGAAGATCGCGCAACTCGATCCGCTGTTCGTAGAGACCTTCGTCCCCGTGACCCAGCTCCCCCGGCTCAAACCAGGCGCTCGCGTCGAAATCCGAGGAGAGTCACTGGCAAACCGCGTCATGCAGGGCACGGTGGACGTCGTTGACCGCGTTGCCGACGCGGCAAGCGGAATGATGAAGGTGCGGGTACGCGTGGCCAACGAAGGATATGGCGAATTCTCCGGGCTGCGCTGTTCGGCCATCATGCTCGATTAGTGGCATTATGGTGGCCTGGATATGGCGATTTGCGGTCACAGCGCCGATTTCATTTTTCAATTTTTTTAGTAAACTTCTTCGCCGTCGTTGCGCAAACTGTTCATCGCTGTTAGCAAACCGTTGACGTTTTCGTGGGGTTGCGTTCGGGGATGTAACGTGCGTGTGGACATGCGTCGCCGGGCACTTCGCGTGCTTCAGGCAGTGGCTTTCTTTGCGTTCTTGGCCACAGATGTGGTCGGTGCCCGAGCGCATGCGAATTCACTGATAAATATATATGAAATGGCTCTGGCCAATGATCCCGCGTTTAGGTCGGGAGAGGTTGGGACGTTCATCGGCGAGCGCGAATATCGTGATGCCCTTTACGGATATTTCCCGCGCGTCCAGGGCCGCATTGACACCGATCGCCGCTACCAGAACATCATCGACAGCGCCAATGCGGTCTTCCAGATCGGGCGCGCCGAGTATTCGGTCACGCAAGGCATCGTCGAGCTTCGCCAGCCGATCTTGGATTATGGCCGGGTTATGCGCGTCCGGAAGGGCGAAAGCATGCGGGCGAGGGCGTTTGCCGAGTTCGCCAACAGCCGCCAGGAACTGATTCTCAAGGTCAGCGAGAACTATTTCAAAGCCCTCGCCGCCATGCAGCGCGTCCAATTGGTGGAGTCGGCGCAGCGCGCCATTCAGGACGAACTCAAGGTCATCAAGGCCCGCGGCCGGTCCGGCCAGGTCCCTCGTAGCGAGACCAAAGAGATCGAGGCCCAGGCCGAACTCGCAGTCAGCGAGTTGATCGACGCCCAGAACGGACTGCGCGACCGTCTCGAAGCCTTGAGTGAGCTGACGGGTTCCCCGCTCACGCGCATCGGACGGCTGACCAAGCGCTTCCCATTGAAGATGCCCCAGCCGGCCGACGCCAACGCCTGGATCGCGCAGGCCGTGGCGAACAACCACGAGCTCCAATCCCAGCAGTTGGCCATCGCAGTCGCCGGCTACCGGCGTGACGAGGCGCTTGGCGAGAACCTCCCCACGCTCGAAGCCAAGGCTCTCTACGACTATACCGATCAGCAGGGCAGCCAGTTTGGCGGCGGCAGCAAGACCCAGGATACGACCGTCGGTCTGAGGCTCAATGTGCCGCTCTTCAATTCCGAAGGCCGGGGCTACGGCTATTTGAAAGAGAACCATCTGGTTCAGCAGGAGCACCTGAAGCTCGAGCAGCTTCGCCGCAAGATTGCGCGCGAGATCAAGGACTTCCTCAACTCCGCCGAGGGGGCCAGCCGCAAATACGATGCGCTGACCCGCGCCGTCGAAGCGACGAAGATCCGCTACGAGGAACTGCAGGCGAAAAACCGGTCCGGCGAGGTGTCGAGCGTCGATGTCCTCAAGGCGCAGCGCGACCTGGTTCGCGCGCAGCGCGATCAGTTCGACGCGATCGTCGATTACGTCCTGGCCGTGACCCGGCTGAAGGCGCGCGCCGGTACGCTGTCCGAGCAGGACATCCAATATTTCAGCCAGTTCTGCGGTTGACGACAAGCGAGGCGTCGACTGCGCCTTGGTGTGGATCGGCGGGCCATCGGAGGGGGCTACAATGGCTACGAGAAAAAAGGGCCTCTGGTCGAGGCTGAAGTCTTCGCTGGTTCCTCCCGCGCGTCCCTATCCATCGAGTGCACCAACCTTCGAGCCGCTGGAACCCCGGCTGTTGCTGTCGGCCAGTCCCGCGGTGCTCAATCTCGCGGCGGTACAGCAGGTCTCCATCAAGATCGAGCAGGTCGAGACCGCCGCTGGCGTCCAGCAGGTCCTGACCGCCCGTGACATCAGCAAGACCGACCAGCAGGGCAACGTCGTCGATAAGGTCGAGCTCGCCCCGGATGGCGAGCGGCGCGATCTCGTCATTGTCGGCCTGACGTCCGACAGCAAGCTCCACATCGAGCCGTCCGAGGAATTCGGACGGGCGATCGGAGAAATTCGTTGGGGCGACGATGCACTGAACCCTGCCGCGGCGGCGCCGCTTCCAGGCTCCGACCCGTTGCGCCTGCGGTTCGACGACGTGCTCGGCGTCGGCCCCGGCTCCTCTCATAGCCAGTTGACCGTCGAATCTGGCCTGCCCGCGCTCTTCCGTGTCGCCTCGAGCGGCGTTGGGGAAACGGTGCTCGAGGCGACGACCGTCCGCGGGCTGTTCTCGGTCGCGTTCTCCCAACCCTTCGTCAGCATCAACCTCGTCGGCTCGGCGGGCGATGATGTCTTCCGCTTCGACACGCTTTCCGGCCTGCCGGACACGTTCAAGGTCATGGGTGGCGGCGGCAATGACACGATCGAAGTTGCCGATGGCGCGGACCAATCCTGGCGGATTGCACTCGACGGCTCCGGGCAGGTCGGTCTCGAAGGCGCTCAATTGCCAGCCGTTTCGTTCTTCGGCATATCGCGCATCGCCTCGGGCGCCGGTGCCGATACCTTGCACGGGCCCAGCGTCGACGCGACGTGGCGTGTCACCGGCGACCGCGCCGGCAGCATTGGCGGAATCGCATTCCAGGGCTTTGACCGGCTTCAAGGCGCGGCAGACACTCGAGATACGTTCCTGATCGAGCCCGGCGCTCGTATCGCAGGCGTGCACGGTGGCGACCGCGGCTACGATGTGCTCGAGGTTCGAGGCGGCTCCTACGATGCCGTGACCCTGATCGCCACAGGCCCGGATTCCGGTTATGTCGATCTCGACGGGAACCGCATCGCATATCAGGGCCTCGAACCCGTCGACGTCAGCCTGTCGACCCAGGTTGCGAACCTCACGCTCGATCTTTCCCTCAACAGCCCCAACTCGCTGAACACGTCGTCCACCGGCCATAATGCGGTGCTCGAGGATCTGGGCACGTCGAGCGACGGGTTCATGCGCTTCCGCAGCTCGGATGCTTCGCCGACGTTCGAGACGCACAACTTCGTGGCGCCGACGAGCACGCTCAAGATCAAATTGGGCCTCTTCAGCGACGATCTGACGATAAACAGCCTCGATACGAAATACGCCTTCGACCTGGCCGTAGAGGGCTACAACTCGAGTTCGTCCTACAAGGATACGGTTGTCGTTGGCGGCGCCGTGGTCCTTCCCGGCCGCAGCATTTCCATCGCGGCCGATACGGTGACGATATCCGGCACGGGCCGTATCGACACGCGTTCGAGCACGGCAACGGCGGGTGGAATAAAGATCGAAGGCGACGAGATCTCTCTCGCGTCGGGCTCGCAACTTCTCGCCGGCAAGTCGGCGGGATTTGCCGGCGGCGCGGTCGAGTTGATCTCGACCGATGCGAACGGCATAGCCTTCCTCGGCAAGCAGAAGTCGATTTCGATCGACGGGGCAACGATCACGGGCAACACGGTCTCGATCAGGTCCGAGCTCAATACGCCTTTCAACTTACCCCTGTCGGAATACGGAACGGCCAAGACGACAGTCTCGATCTCGGGCTCGACGATCACCGCCGAAAACGCCCTCACCATCAAGGCCTCGAATGAGCGCCGCCGCTTCATCGACAATCCGCTGATCGACGTCTCCGGCAAGACCGCCGAAATCACGATCGCGTCATCGACACTGACGTCGACCAAGGACAGCATCGCGATCAATGCCCTTGCGACAGACATCAGCGTCTGGACGGACGCAACGCCCGGCCTTGCGGGCTTCGGCTACAACGTCGGTGCGCTCCTGAATCAGGTGCCGTCGATGCTGCTGTCCAAGGCGACCGGCATCACCGGCAGCGTCATGATCCGTTCCGCCGATGCCAAGGTGTCGGTCGATAACTCGACGCTCACCGCCGGCAAGGACCTGAAGATCGGCGCCGAGGCAAATGTCTATACGCTGAGCCAGGCCACATCGGTCGGCAGAGCCGGGGCCACCGCCGAAGTTGGCAAGGCGCCCAAGCCCTCCGAGACCGGCGCCCAGGTCGCCGTTGCATTCGGCTTCTCGACAGGCGCCGCGACCGTAGAGATAAAGGGCAACACGACGATCGACGCGGGTCGCGACGTTTCCATCAAGGCCAACCTCGCGACTGCGAAGACCGAGGTCGTCGCTCGAACCGTCAACAACGACAACACCAACATCGATTCTTCGACCAACAACTCGAAGGACGTATCGATCTCCATCGCGATCGCCGTCACCAAGGCGGACGCATTGGTCGATGTCGGCAAGGACACGACGATCCTCGCTCGCGGTGGCAATGCAGAGTTCATCGCCAAGGCGAAGCCCGAGACCTCGTCGGACGCGGGCGTCGTAAGCTATCTCGACGCGCTGGCGGGTGTCACCGCCGGCATCTCGGTGGACATCGGTACGGCCCGGTCGATCGTCAACGGCAAGATCTACGCTCGCGGGCGAGAACCCGGCACGACGTTTCCATCAACCGACGTCTCGACCACCAACCGCTCGATCACGCTTTCAGGGCAGCAATACAAGACCGGCGATGTCATCAAGTACAATGCCGAGCGCGATACCGGCGGGGCGGTTATCGGAACGGTCATACCGGGCCTGGTCGATGGTTCCGAGTACTACGTTACAGTCACGAGCTACGACGCCGCGACGGACAAGCAGACAATCCAGCTGTCGAAGGAGCTTCAGCTCGATATAGACTCGACTGGGTTGGACCCGACTGGCGTCCATTCGCTGGCGAAGGTCGACGTCCTACTCTTCCAGCTGAACTCGATCGATTTTTCGCAGCGCTCGACCGACAGCAACAGCGACGGCAAGGCTGACAGCGGCGAGACGATCCGCATTCCGGGCCACAGCTTCCAGGACGGCGATATCGTACAACTCGACACGTTGAATGCCGGCCGGTCAATCCAGCAGGTCGTCGGCGGGGTTGCCGCCAACCTGGCTGATGGAACCTATATCGTCGAGGTGCTCGATGAGACCAGCATTCGCCTGATCAAGCCCGCCACGGGGGGTGGCACTTACGCAAACTTCGCCGCCGCTCAGGCGCAGGGCACGTATGTCGATTTCGCAGACAACAGCCAGACGATAGGCAGCTACCGCTTCACGAAGGTCGGCAACCTTGATGCAGCCCAGGCAGCGACGGTCGCCGACGTCATCGAGATCCAGTTCGCGGCCGTCGATGTAGCGACGAAGACATTCAAGGTTGCCGGACACGGCCTCCAGACCTCGGACATCGTCTACTACAAATCGCTCAGTGACGAGAGCGATCCGGATGCTTCGCCGGCTTTCCAGCTTGTCGCGACGGATAGTTACTACCGCGTCGAACGTGTCGACGCCGACACGTTCAAACTCTCGAGCTTCGATTTGGCGACTGGCGATCCTGCCGTTCCCCCGGCGGCGGCCTCCGAGCAGACACCTGCCAACGGCAGCAAGACGTCGGCGCACATCTTCTCGGTTTTGAAGACCACGCCAGACACCTTCACGTCGGCCAGCGTCGCCTCCGGTTCCGACGAGATTCGCTTTGCCGCCAACCATGGCTATGCGACCGGCGACGCCCTCCTCTACATCGGCGCCGTGGAGCCGACCGTCGACACCGCCAACGATAGGATCGAGCTTGGCAAGGCCGAGTACGATGCGTTCGCGGACGGCGTATATCGCTATGCCACCGCGCCAGACGCCGCGGCCGCCCAGTCGGCTATCCCAGGCCTGACGTCGGGGACCGATTACTTCGTCAAGAAGGTTACCCGTCTGAGCAAAACGGGTCCCCAGTACTTCATTGAATTCTATCAGCCCGTGTCGGGGGCGGCAGCGGGCGATCCGGGTACGGCGGGCGCAAGGGTACTTCTGACCGACAGCGTCGGCCTTGGCCTCGGGACCCACAATTTCGTGCAGCGCGAGAGCGCGGGTGGTGGCGCCTTCCGTAACGTGGCCGGTGCGACACCCGTTGTCCTGACCATCGGCGTGGCAAGCACGGTCGTGTCGAAGGCCGTCAGCAATGTCAGCTTTGGGGCCATCGACACGGCTTCGACCGCCGAGACGATCACGATCACAGGGCTCGGCTTCGTGGGCGCCGGACAAGTCAAGTATGAGCGCGTCTCGGGGGCGGCCGACATTCCAGGTCTGGTTTCCGGAACCACCTATTACGTCGAGGCGGCCGCCGGTGGAGTGGCGAAGTTCTTCGATCTCACCTCCGGTGGCGGCAAGGGCGCGCAGGTCGATCTCACCAACGCCAACGTCACCGGCCGTCACTCGTTCTCCGTTGTCTCGCTCGAGGCTTCCGGGCAACCGAAACTCAACGCGTCGGGCGAAGTGGTCTATGACAGGACTGTGGACCTCGACCTCGGCTACGTCGCCGGCGGTCGAATATTCATCGCCGGTCATGGCTTCGCCGACGGAGATGTGATCGAGTATCGCCCGCCTGCGGGACAGCCGACGGGCCTCGGGCTTACGGTCGGCCAGCAGTACACGGTAACCGGGGTTGCGACGGATAGCTTTGCACTCGTCGGCGCGACGCCCGTGGCCGTCACCCAGGCAATGGACCAGACATTCAGTGCTCCCGTGAAGGTGCGCTGGATACAGACCGCGCTTCAGGAGGTCGGAGGGCTCGCGTCGGGTCAGCTTTATTACGTCGTCAAGGTCAGCGACACGGCGATCCGCCTGACCGACGACCCGAGCGAGGCGCCACGCGCCGAACCGATCGCGTTCGGGGGCACCGGCAGCGGCACGCACGCGTTCAAGGGCGCCAGCGCGACAGCCATCAACGGTATCAACGTTTCTGCCGAGCTTACGGCCAAGGACACTGCGAAGTCGAAGCCCGAGACGGGAAGCATGTTCTCGGCGACGAAATTCAAGGATGCCTTCACGCGCGCCGATGTCGCCCTTAATTTCTTCTCGTCCATCAAGAACGGTTTCGACTCGGCCACGACCTTCACCGACAAGAACAAGGGAAAGACGTTCGCGGATTCCCAGAAGAACCTCGCCAAGCAAGCCAACTTCTCACAAGGTGTCGGTGCGCTGGCCCTGGTGGTCACCGAGCACAAGTCCTACGCCAAGGTGGGAGAATCGAAGGATTCGGAAACCTCGCTTCCCGCGACTTTGAAGACCGGCGGCGAGATCTCGATCGCCTCGAAGTTGAGCCAGAAGGGGCAGACGTTCGCCCAGGCCAATTCCTCGAAGGAGGCTTCGAGCGGAAGCACGACGGCGGTGGCCGTCGGCGTAGCGGTCTACAACACCGATGCCCGGGCGACGGTCGGCGCCGGCGCCAGCTTGGATGCGGCCGGCGACATCGCTGTCGCGTCAGAGCTCAAGTATCCCTTCCTCTACCAGCCGCTCGATATCTTGACGTTCAGCGACGGCAAAGGTGGCGGGCCGGGTTCAGACTTCAATAGCCGCGGCGCCAAGCCGATTACGGACTTCCTCGACGGTACATTTGGATTCGCCTCGAAGCTATTTTCGAGCTGGACGATCGCCGGCTCGAAGAACAAGTCGTCTGCGGCCGGAGACTTCTCCGCGTCCGGATCGCTCGCCGCCAATGTCTACATCATGAACAATCTTGCGACCGTGAAGCGCGGCGCACAGATCAACCAAACCCCCCAGATTGGCTTCGGCGACCCGACGCTTCCAGCCCTGGTGGCGGTCTCGGACCGCTCGGTGTCCGTTACGGCCGACACGACGATGCAACTCGTGACCGTCACCGGCACGGGTAAATTCTCGCTGAACGAGAGCCCGATCGGCAAGAAGCGGATCGAAGGCAAGAACGCGAAGGAAATCTTCGGTGGCGGCGAGCTCGTCACCCTTGGTGCCAAGAGCTCCGGCAAGGCGGCTGGCGTCGGCATCCAATTCAACTACATCGGCGCGACCACCAAGGCCATCATCGAGGCCGGCACCGTGATCGGCACGAGTGCGGCCGGCGGACTGACGGTTCGGGCGACCGAGAAGGTGCTCCACGTTGCGATCGCGCAGGCAGGCGCGGTCGTAGAATCCAACAACTCGGCCGGCAGCGGCGGCGCTGGCAGCGCGGTCGCGGTCGTGCATTTCAGCGACACCTACGCCGGCCTCGAATCCGATGCGACCGGCGGCGTGGTCGTGAACGGCGGGGTCGCCTCAAACGGTGCCGGCTTCACGGAGTTGCCGGCGGCCTACATCGATGTCAGCGCTTCGAATGCCCTGACACAGGTCGATGTCGCGGGCTCACTCTACTTCGGGGACGGCTCGGGCGTCGGCGCCTCGGTCGCGCTCGAGGTGATCGATCGCGACACGCGTGCATTCATCGGCCGGAACGCGGACGACGCGACGGGCGCCACGCTCGCAGGCACGTCGCGCCTGACGACACGAAGCCTCGATCTTCAGGCGACCAACGACGGTGGCATCTATTCCTTCGCGGTCGCCGGCGTGCTCCGCAATGCGCAGACGTCGACGGGCTTCGGCCAGGACGGGAAGCCTCAGGCGGGTTGGCTCGGTAGCGGCGGCGGCGGACAGACACCTCAGCAGAAGGAGGGCGGAAGTGATGCCTTCCTGTCGAAGCTCAGCCCGAAAGCAAGCGAATTGCTGGGCGTCCAGAAGGTCAATGGCGTGGTCACCGGCGCCGAGCAGGCGGGGCTTGCGGTCAACGGCCGTTCGACGTTCGGCTTCGCCGGCTCCGTAGGCGCCCACGTCGTGTTCGGCAAGTCGCTTGCCTACATGAACGATGCCGGTACGCATGCAATCGGTGCTGCGAACTTGAAGGCTTTGGAATCGACCGACCTCGTCGCGGCGAGCGGCGCAGCGGCTCTGAATTTCAGTGGCAACAAGGACCAGAAGGGTTCGACCTCAGTCGCCGTCGCTCTGAGCTTCAACTTCACGCAGGCCGACACCCGCGCGTTTATCAAGGGCGCGACGATCCACGCGGGCACCGGCAACTTCGACGTCAAGGCGACGCGAGAAGGTCTGCTGCTCGCGATCTCGGCTGGCCTCGCCGTCGACACCGCGACCAACGATAGCAACTCGGGCGCGGGCTCGCTCTCGATCAGCCGCTTCGAGGACAAGACCTGGGCCTACCTGGAGAACGCCTCGCTGGTCACGACCGGCAGCCTCGCCCTGACGGGCACGCATACCGGCCAGCTTATCTCGATCGGCGGTGCTGGGGCGATTGGCGGCGCCAAGGGCATCGGCGCCTCATTCTCGTTCAACCAGATCGCAAACTCGACCCGCGCCTTTATTTCCGGTGGCTCGCAGACGCTCGGCGGCGGTGTCGCAATCTCGGCGAAGAACGACAACGTCATCCAGGCGCTGGCCGTCACGGTTGGCGTCGGCACGGGCCAGAATGGCGCTTCGATGAAGGTCGGCGCCGCATTTACGGTGGCGATCAACGTCATCTCCGTCGATCCGACGATATTCGGCACCGGCACCGAGCATCTGATCGAAGCGTCGATCCGCGACAACGCGGTGACGACGGCCAACACTGACATAACGCTCAAGTCGCAGGACGATTCCGTGATCCAGGCCCTTGCGGGCGCCCTGGCGGTTGGCGTCAAGGCGAGCGGTATCGGTGCAGGCCTCGCGTGGAACCAGGTCGCGGTTCGAACGCGCGCGGCAATCGATGGCTCCACCGTCACGTCGAACGCCGGCCAGGTGAAGCTCGAGTCGGTGTCGTCGGAAGAGGGCGGCCTAATAGACGGCAAGATCCAGGCAGCGGCCGTCGGCGTCGCCGTCTCGGCTGGCGGCGGTGCGTCGGACGCCAATGCCATCGGCATCTCGATCGCGGTAAACGGCATCACAAACACGATCGTCTCCGAGATTGTCAACGGCTCCACCGTGGTTTCGGCCGCGGACACGACGGTCTCGGCAAAGGATGATTCCACCATCAAGGCGCTGACCGGCGGCGTCGCGATTTCGACGTCCGCGGCCGGTGCGGGCGCCGCAGCGGCGGCGAATTTCATTGCGAACACGGTCCGCGCGGAGATCGGTGGCGACACGACGAGCGTCTCATCGGGCCGGAATGTCGATGTTGCAGCCAGTGAGCGCGCCGAAATTCAGTCGATCACGCTCGGCCTCGGAGGCGGCAAAACTGTTGGCGTCGGCGGCTCGGTTTCGATCAACGTCATCAAGAATACGACGTCGGCCGGGATTTCCGGAAAGGCGACCGTCACCGCTGACGACAACGTGCGCGTCTTCGCTGAGAGTACGAGCGACTTCCTGACGATTGCCGGCGGCATTGCAGGTGGCAAGGACGTCGCCGTCGGCGCGGCCGTTGTCAACGTAACGGCCATCAATCGGACCGACAGCTACATCGATGGCGGCGCGACCGTCCGGTCGAAGGGGCTCGGCTCCTCGAGCTACGAGGACCTTCGTGGCAACGATCGGCAGGGCGTGCTTGTCCTTGCACGCTCCACTACAAACATCTTCACCCTGGCCGTAAGCGGCGGTGTGTCCGGCAGCGTCGCCGTCGGTGGCTCGCTGACCCTCTCGATCATAGACGACCGCGTGACGGCAGCCGTCCGCGATATCGATAACCGGCCCGCCACTGCAGGTGTAACGGCCGATCGCGATGACATCATCGTCGCGTCCGACGGCGACATGGGCCTGACCGGCGTGGCAGGGGCCTTCGCCGGCTCCGGGCGCGCCGCGGTTGGCGTTGGTGCAGACGTCGGCGTCGCGACCCGCACCGTCGAAGCCTACGTGGGCCGAAACGCGAAACTCAAGGCCGGCACCGGAACAAGCCTGGCGCCTCGTTCGGGCTCGGTCGTGGTCGAGGCGACCGGCAATCAGGACATCCTGTCGATTTCGGCCGCCGGTGCCATCGCAGTCAGCGCCGATCTGGTTGCGGCCGGCGTTGCCGTGACGGCGGGCGTCTCGGTTCTCGACCTGACCACCAAGGCCTGGGTCGGCACCTCCGCGGCGATCGAAGCGGACGGCACGGTCGTAGTCTCCGCCGAGGACAAGACCGCAGGCGACGTCATCTCCGGCAACATCGCGATCGGCACCGCCGCGGGAATCGGCATCGCCGCTGGTATTGGCGTGATCAACAAGACCACCGAGGCCTACATCGGCACCGGAGCCAATGTCACCGGTCGCGGCAACAGTGCCGAGACGGTGAACACCGGCGCGATCGTTATCAACCAGACAGGCCAGTCGATCGTTGGCCGCTCGGTCATGTTTACGACGGCCAACGTCAATTTGGCGACCGGCACGATCACATCAACTGGCCACGGGCTCAGCGATCTCCAGGAAGTCATTTTCTGGGATGACCAGACGGGCATCGACAAGAATGCCAAGATGGAAAGCGGCAAAACGTATTGGGTCATCCGTGACACGGCTGATACCTTCCGCCTCGCGTCAAGCAAGTCGAACGCGATCGCCCGCGTTGCGATTACGGGCCTTGCCCTCCCGGACGGCAACGCTTCGACCGACCGTCACGCGGTCCAGGAAGCGGTCACCAGCGAGAGCACGAAGGATCGGCGTTTCACCGCCGGCAACGTCGCGTCGAACCAGATCACAATCGCGGCGCACGGCTTCGCGACCGGCCAGCAGGTGGTCTACGGGGCCGACGATTCGTCCAAGGTGGTCGGTGGGCTGACGAGCGGCCAGCGATACTACGTCATCGTCGATACCGCCGATAGGATTCGGCTCGCGTCGACCCAGGCGAATGCCCTCGCAGCGACCCCGATCGCGGTCAACATCACCGCCGCCCCTGCGGGCTCCAACCATTCGATAGGCGTGCCGCGCGATGCCGCCTTCACTTCGAGCGAGGTGCAGGAATCGAACGACACGATCAGGATCGTGGCGCACGGCCTCGCGACCGGGGATGAACTCGCCTACTTCACAAACAGCCGGTCGATTGGCGGTCTCGACAACGGCCAGCGCTACTATGCGATCAAAGTCGACGACGATACGATCAAGCTCGCCAAGTCGAAGGCCGACGCGACGGCCGGCACCAACGCGATAGAGTTGACGCGCTCAGCATCGCCGTACGCGGAGCATATCCTCCAGGCGATCGTCGATCCGACGACACCGGAGCTCAATGCCAATCCGTTCAAGTCCGACGGCCTGACCCAGAGCCGGTCCACGGCCCAGTTCGAGCGTGCTTCGCGCCGCGGCATTGCGGTCGTTGCCGCCAGCGACAATCAGTTCGTCACGGTTGGTGCCGCGGTCGGCGGCGGCATCGTCGGCATCCAGATCGCGGCGTCGGTGACGGTGCACGATATCAAAACGCTCGCCCACATCGACAGCACGGCGAAAATCAACAAGGACGGCAACGCCGGCGCCAACGTCGGCCAGAACGTGCTGGTCGCCGCCGGGCGCAGCTATGATCAGCTGTCTCTGGGCCTCGGCCTCACGCTCGCCGGGGTGGGCGTTACAGCGGCCGTCTCGACACCTGTCGTCAAGGGAACCACCGAAGCGCGCATCACCGGCGGAAGCGGAACTGCTGCAGACACATTCGTCACGGCGCGCAACGACATAGTCGTCGCGGCCGAAACCTATGAGAAGATACTGAGCGTCGGCGTTGGCGTTGCTGGCGGTGGCGTCGCAATTGCGGGTTCAGCGTCCGCCGTCGTCATCGACATATCGACCCGCGCCAAGATCACCGGTGCCGTGGATGCGGAGGCAGGCAACAACGTTGCGGTCACTGCCAAGGCCGTCACGGAAACGTTCTCGACGGCCGGTGCCGCCGCCATCGGCGGGACGGCGGCCGTCGCTCCAGCCGTAGCGGTCACGAAGATCGACAAGAAGACCGAAGCGACGATCGGCCCGCGTGCCGTCGTCAATGCACTGTCTGCGGGCCTTGCGATGTCGGCCATCCCGAATGGTGAGTTCAATGCGTCGGGCGACGACTTCGCCACCACCGACATGGGCGGCGTTCTGGTTCGTGCTGCGTCGAGCGAGAAATTGCTCACCGTCGCGGCGGCTCTCGGCATCGGCGGCGTGGGGATCGCCGGCTCCGTCGGCATCGATCTCGTCGATTCCGACACCCTGGCGACGATCGGCGAGAACGTCACGATCAACGGCGCGACGGGTGCGAACGCCAAGCAGTCGATCGGCATCATAGCCACCAATCGGTTCGAGCACCGTCTGATCTCCGGAAACGTCGCCGCGGGCGGCTCTGCGGGTGTCGGTGTCGGCGTCGGCGTTGGCCTCCTGAAGAATGACACGAAGGCCACGGTCGAGTCGGGTGCCATCCTCAACTCGCGCAACAAGGTGTCCATCGAAGCGCTGTCGCTCCAGGAAATCGACGCACTGACGTTCTCCGGCGCGATCGGTGGCGGTGGCGGCATTTCCGGCGCCGTTACCGTATACAACGTCAGCGGCAATCATACGTCGAGCTACACGGTCAACGACACGCAGCGCGACAACCCGACATCGACATCGGAAAACGCGCTCGTCCTGCGCGGGGAGAACAAGTCGGACCAGGATGTTCTCCAGTTTGGCGAGAGCGTCGTCGACGAGATGCTGGCCAAGGCGCAGAACGACGAAGGTGCCAAGCCGGTGACCTTCTCGAGCGCGGCCGTCGATGCAAGCGCGGACACCATCACATTCGCTAAGAGCACAGGGTTCAAGACCGGCGATGTCGTGACGTACTCGGGCGGCTCCGGATCGATTGGCGGCCTCGGCGCGGGCTCGACCTACTATGCCATCGTACGTGTCGGCCAGTCGTCGGAGACCATCCAGTTGGCGGCCACGCGCGCCGATGCGCTCGACGACGGCCGCTTGCTGAGCTTCTCCGGGGGCTCTCAGTTCGTCAGCGACACCGATCCCTCGATTCCGAGCAACCTCGGAAATTACATCGTACTGCTCAGTCACGATCTGCAGGACGGCAACAGGGTCCTATACCGGAAGCCTACCGAATCCGCGGCTCTTGCAAACCTCACGGATGGCACTGTCTATACGGTGAAGCGTATCGACGCGAACCGCTTCCAGTTGCTCGCCAATGGCTCCGTGGTGAACCTGCAGGCGGCCTCCGCACCAAACGATCGCTATACCCTGGAAGTGATCGGCAACGTCGATATCGGGGCGGCGTCCGCGGGCACCAGCGATTTCAGCCTGACCCGCAAGACAATCCCGTCTTTCAATCCTCAGACCGTCGTCGGCAGCACCATCGATCTCGGCGCCGACTACGGCCTCGCGACTGGCGATGTCGTCTACTACAGCAACGGTGGCGGCACCGACATCGGCGGCCTGACGAGCGGCAAGAGCTACTTCGTCATCGTCGATCAGGCGACACCGAGCCGGATCCGGCTCGCCGAGACACGAAACGACGCAAATGCCGGCCGCGAGATCACGTTCACCTCGCCAGGCACGGGAACTGAGCATCGCATCGCCGTCAATCCGTCCGAAATCGTCTCGGTCGCCAAGAAGGGCGTCCAGTCGAACGGCGCTTCGACTGGTCCATCAGGTTTCCAGGCTAGCAATGTCAGTGGCGCCGCGGCGACGCTGACCGAGCCGAGCGGAACGGTCGCCCACATTCGCGGCGGCACCACGATCAATGCGGCCAACGTCGACGTCATCGCGCGCGACCACCTCGACATGAAGGCGAAGGCTGGCGGCGTCGGCATTGGTCTCGGCGTCGGACTGGGTGCGGGCATCGTGGTGACGACGGTCAATGCGGATGTCGCCGCCTACATCGACCCTGGCGCCGTAATCCGTGGCAACAGGTCCGGCGAATTCAATCTCGACGCGTCGCTCTCGACGAAATACGAGATACTCGGATTGGCGGGCGGCGGCAGCGTGTTCCTCGCGATCGGCGCCGGCGTTGGCGTGTTGACCGACACGAGCGGCGTCTATGCCCTTCTCGGCGCTGTGCCCCCTTCGTCGGGCACGCCGAGCGCGGCAAATACGAGCGTCTTCGGCTTCACCACCGTCAATGTTGCCGCAAACTCGACCCACGACGTTAATATCGCAATCGGCGCGGGCGCGTTGGCCGTGTTTGGCGTTGCGAGCGTCGCAGCCGGTGTAGGCGTCGTCTCCGTCACTCTCGATGGCCAGACAATGAGCGGGGTCGGCGCGACGACCACGATCGGCTCCGGGCGCAGCGACGCGGACGCTGTCGACCGCATCGTCGTCACCTCTGAAGGTTCGGTCGACGTCGATCCGCTGAAGGACGGCGATCCGATGAGTATCGCCTTGGGCATCACGGTCACGCCGCTCACTGCGATATCGTTCGCCGGCTCGTTCCTGTTCATAGAGGACAAGCGCGCCACGACGACGAATATAGCCGGCGGCGCGCAACTCCTCGCGACCGGCGACGCGACCACCAACGGCGTCACGCTGTCCGCAACCTCGAGCAGCACCATCGACGCGGCGAGCCTCGGAATCGCAATCGCCCTCTCGGGCGGATTCAGCCTCGGCATTGGCGTCGCGATTGGCGATGCGAAGTCGACCGGATCAACGTCCGTTCAGGTCGGCAACAGAAGCCGGATCACCACCCGCCAGGGAGCCGTCTCCGCCGTTTCCAATGGTACCGCCGTCATCAATGTCGCGGCCACTCCAGGGAGCGTGGCGGGCTTTGTCGCCGGCGCCGGTGGGCGTGCGACGGCCACGATAACCCGTACGACCGAGACGACGATTGGAGCAGGCACGGCGATAGATGCGGCCTCCGACATCCAGATCGATGCGGTGGCGCTAAATCGCGGCATCGCAAAGAACAGCACATTCGCGGTCGCAATCGGCGTTGGCGTCGGCACCGCTTCGGCTCAAGCTTATGTGACGGGCACGACGCGCGCCGCACTGAACTCGACGAGCACGGATGCGAGCTCCGTGACCTCGGGCGGAGGTCTGCGTATCTCGACCAACGCGACGAACTATGGAAACGCCGAGAGCCAGGCGGTTTCTGGCGGCATCCTCGCCGGTCGTGGCAGTAAGGCCGATGCCTGGGTCCTACCGATCAACGAGGCCATCGTCGGTGAATCGGCCGATATCTCGCTGGCGGGCGACCTCATCGTCCTGGCGGTCGAGAATGCCGAGGCCGACGCAAACGCCAAGGGATATGGCGGCGGTGGCATCAGCGTCGGCGTATCCCAGGCCGATGCGACGTTGAAGGCGCGCACGGGTGGGCTCGAGAACGTCCGCGCCGTCCTCGGCTCCAGCACGAAGGTTGCCGCCGGAAAGATCAGCGTGAATGCGACGCTCGGCAAGGCCAATGCCTATGACGATCGTATCGTCACCGACGACGTTAACGTCGCGACCGATACGTTCACGGTGCCGAACCACGGCATCTCGACCGGCTTCGTAGTGCTCTATGATCCGGCCGGCAACACTCCGCTGACGATGGGTAACGGCACGGCGGCGAAGTCGCTCTCACCCGCCGGCGGCACACGTCAGTATGCGACCATTAAGGTCGACGATAATTCGTTCCAGCTCGGCCACGAAACGCAGCCGTTCCTGATCGATACCGATAACGATACGATCCGCTTCACGACCGAGCATACGTTCGCCGATGGGGACTATATCCAGTACAGCGTTGTCGGCGGAACGGCGATCAACGGCATCCAGTCCGGCTCGACCTACCTGGTCAAGGTTATCGACGGCCGCACGATCAAACTCCTCGATCCCGCAAGGGCGGGCCAGGTTGCGAGCTTCACGCCGGCCTCAACCGCACTGACAGGCGGAACCACCTTCAGCGAGACGGTCCTCGGTCGGACGTTCGCCAACAATCAGGCGGTTACCTATTATGCTGCTTCCGCGCCCAAGCAGGTGTCAGGTGTCGATCTCGCGAACACGGCCCCCGGCCAGACACCGTCGCTGTCGCTCGGTGCCAACAACATTCTGATCCGCGACCACGGTTTCCAATCGGGCGACAAGGTCATCTACCGCTCTCCCCAGTCGGTAACAGTCGACTTCTCCCAGATCGATGCGAGCGGAACGTTCTACGCGAAGGACCACGGCCTCTCGCAGGGCACGGCCGTCGTAACGATCTCGGGAACGCTCAACTGGAGCAACGCAGGGGTGAGCACGGCCCTTGCATCTGGAAACTATACCATTGCCGTCGTCGATCAGGACCGCTTCGGGCTTGTCCGTGTCCCGGCCACCGTCACCGGACCGGCAGGGCAGGAAGTCTATACGCCGGCCGTTCTCTACAAGCTGCTGCCGGGGTCCGGCTCGGCGAGCGTGAGGGGGGTGCTGGATACTCCGATCCGGATCGACGCGGTTGCCGGTGGAGAGATCAGCAGCATTGACGCCACCAACAACACCATCACGTTCTCGGCCGCGCATGGCCTTGTGACCGGCGATCTCGTCCAGTACAACTATACGCCCGGTGGAAGCAATCCGGCTCAGATCGGCGGCGGGTTGACGAACGGCCTGCAACGCTGGGCCGTCGTCATCGACGATACCACGATCCAGCTCGCGACCTCGCTCGATGCCGCCTGGGCTCTGCTTGCCTCGGCATCCGCGGCGGGCGTGGTCGATCTGACCTCTGCCACGATCCCCAACGGCACGCACCGGATCGATACAGCCACCGGCGTGACGCGTACTCTCCAGGATGGCCGCGCCTACGTGGTCGCCAAGCTCGACAACGATACGCTTCAACTTCGAGCCGCTGCCCGCAACATCGCCAACGGCACGAGTGCAATTATTCCACTCTCCGTCACGGATACCGCCAACAATATCAACGTCACGGGCAAACATACACTCGAACAGCAGGCCGGCAGCGCGATCGGAGGCCTCGTCTCCGGCAAGACCTATTACGTCAAGAAGGCCAACGCAGCCGACACGACCTTCCAGCTCAGTCTGGCGGCAGGTGGCGCAGCGCTTACGAACCTCGACACCACCGGCCGCACGAGCGGGGCGCACCAGTTGAGCGGCGAAGGCGTGGACATCGGCTCGCAGGGTGCAGGCACCCATCAGTTCCGGATCGATTTGCGGTCGGCTCCGGCATCTGGACAGACGCATCGGATCTTCGCGGCCAATGGTTCGCCGATCAACTACAGCGTACCCGTCCAGAGCGACGGCAAGACGGACGCAGATGCCTCCGGCTCGTCGGGCGGCCTGATCGACGTCGCACTCCAGTACGCAAATGCCTCGGTGGCGACGTCGGTCAAGGCCTCCTCGCTCGCCGACCTCACGGCGCGCGGCGATGTCATCATCGGCTCGACGACGATTGGCCTCGAGAAGTCATACGCGACCAACCGCTCGGGCGGCGTAATTGCCGTCGGCCAGGGCGTGTCCAAGACCACCGCATCCTACACGACGACCACCGAAGTCGGTGGACGCGTGACGACGCTCGGTAGCTTCTCGGCCTCGTCGAATTCGGATCTGCAGGGCACCAGTTCGGCCGACGTCAGGGGTGGCGCGGGCATCCCGATCTATCTCGGGTACGCACGCACCGGCGTCACCAACACGACTTCATCGAATATTCTAGGCGGCGCCGTGATCGACGCCGTCGGCAATGCCAATGTCACGGCGCTGAGCCGCGCGACGAACATATTGTCCGATGCGGACGTGCGTACGGGCGGCGCGGGCGGCGATGCGTTCGCGAACCGGAATCAGTACAATGATCGATCTCTGCCGTCGCTGGGTGACACCGCCGGCACATACGTCACTAACAACACCAACGTGGCGGTGAGCGGGTCTATCTCCGGCGGCCTTGTCGCCCTGACGGCGCGTGGACAGGAATTGCAGGCGGAAGCGCGCGCACGCGCCGAGATCTACGCTGCGTTGGTCGACGCGAAATCAGCGGCGCCACTCAACGTCACTTCGGATTCGAACATCACGATCAACAGCGGCTCGGTCGTTCGTGGTCTTGGCGGCGTGGACGTCTTCGCAACGCACGGGACGGTCGACACCCTGAGCAAGGCAACGACGATCGCAGGCGGAATTCCCAACATCTTCGTCCTTTTCCTTGGCCGCCTTCCCGTCGCCGAGGCCGATACCCCGGGCACCACGGATATCGGCAACCGCATCACCGCGAATGCGGTCTCGGACATCTATGCCAACGCCGGCCCTGGCCGTGACGGCTTCGCGCTCCGCGCCATCTCGGACAACGAGAGCGTCGCCGCGCGCGAGGACGCCGACGCCCGCGGACTGTTCACGTCGGAGCCGAGCGACAACGACGAGACGACCGACGAGTCGATCTTGTGGAACGCGAATGTTCACATCGGCGCCGGGCTCAACCCGAGCCTCAAGGTCGACACGACCGGAAAGATCGTCACCGCACAGAACATCAACGTTTACGACAATGCGGGTAAGCAGTACGTATCGAATGGCGTCATCAGCGATACGACGCTTGATACAGGCACGACCGAGATCATCGTTGACGACATCGCCCCCTCAGGACTCGGCAAGATTCTGTTCGACGGCGGCAACAGCATCACGTCTCCGGGCGCGACGCTCGGCACGTTCTACTTCGCGGTTTCGCTCGGTGCCGTCGACATCTCCAACGCGTCGGACAGAAACCTCGTTATCCGCAACATCGACACGTTCCTGCCGGGAACGTCATTATCGAATCCGGAAGTATACATAAACAGCGACACGCGCTCGCTACGATTCAACATCGAGAGCGTGGCGGCCGCCACCGACGTAACAATCCGGAATCTGTCGGCGTCTCTGCTCGAGATCGAAGGCGCGATCAACAATCCGATCGGCGCGACAACGCTATTCAACAGCCGCGGCGACATCGTTTCGCGTACCGACCGCGGCGAGTTGAAAGCCACGCGGACAAACGTCGGCTCCGCGGCAACCAAGGTGTTGCAGCGCGAGGCCAAGGTCGTCACGAACATGCTCGACGTCGAGGCAACGCTCGGCAGTATCGGTGCAACCTCGGCGGCCCCGAACGGCATCTTCACCGAGCGCCTCAACATTGATCTCGTCGAGTTCGCCGGCGGGGATGCACGCGTGGACGTCGTCGGAGGCGAGAGCCTCTATCTCGATGTGATGGGTATCCAGCGCGTAGCGACACCGCCCGCACCCGATTTCACGATTGCCGTCTCGCAGATTAGCGCCGGTGAGGACGTAGACCTTCTGCTCCAGTCGGGCGTCCGCCAGTCGCCGCAGACAATCTCCGGCATCGGCGTAAACGTGAAACTGAGGTCGGGAGCGGACCCGGCCAATTATACGTCCGCGTTCTCGCTCGACAGCCCGCCGACGTATTACACCTTCTACAAGCCCGATCGCATCGCCAGCCGGCAGACGATCGCCGCCAATGCTTTGCAGGGTGGGCCGTCGACCGACGTGGCCATGACCTACCTCTTCGCGGCTCAGGACATCAGCGGCGCGATCATCTCTCCGCGCGAGGCGGGTCTGAAGGCCGGGCGCGACATTTCCGTGGTGCAGGCGGGCGATCTGGTCGGTAAGACCGCCAATCAGACGATCGCCATTGATGGCGAGTTTGACCTTGTCGACGCGTCGCCGCTGAGCGCCTTCGGCGGCCTCACGATCGACGTGACGGGGCCCGTGACCGTGACGGAGCACACCGGCGACATGCGCGTCGCCTTCGTTCGCTCGACCTCGTCCGATGTCACCCTGTCGGCCCGCGATGCGAGCATCATCGAGAACGATACGCCGCTTGCGTCGGCCGATTTGGCGGCCGACGTCGTCGGTCGCAACCTCACCTTGACCGCGCTCCTCGGCGGCATCGGCGCCGGCGTCGATGCATTCCTGGAGATTGACGGCGCCGTCACGGGTGTCGCGGCCGATCGGACGAATGCCATCGCGCGCGACTCGATCTGGCTCTACGAGACGTCGGGCGATGCTCAGGTTGGGCAGATCGTGTCGAACACGGCCGACGTGGCTTTGGGCGCCGCATCCTCTATCGTGGATGTCGACAACGATGGCGCGGCCGATGTCGTCGGCGTCAACATCGACCTCTTCGCCGTCAACGGTAGTATCGGCACAGGCGGCAACGCATTAGAGATCGACAGCGCGTTCGCCACGACCGGTGCAGCCGAACCCGACGGCCGCCTGAACGCGTACGCCCGCAACTCGTTGTTCGTAACCGAAACCGTCACGCACGCGAAGAACGAGCTCAACGTCTTCTATATTGAAGCGCGCGACGGTGAGGCCGTGTTGACGCTTCCAGAGACGGCCGGCGCCGCCGACGACACCGAGGACTTCCGGCTCATCGGCGCAGGAAAGACCGGTTTCAATACCCAGACACGCTTCGGCGAAACGACTCTACTATCAGCGTCTGCCGTTCCCGTGGCCCGCGTGCCGGTAGCGGGCCGCATCGCCGCTGGCACGACGATCGACGTCTACGTTGCGGACGACGTGACGACCGAGGCGGCCTCAGAGGTTCTTTCCGGCAGGGGCGCCCGCTTCTTCGGAGACTTCAACGGCCCGAGCCCTGACGCCGACGTCGGCCTTGGCACGCGCATGCTGATTTCCGGTTCGTTCCAATCGGGCATCAGCGGCAATCCCATAACGGACGAGGTGCAGTTCTTCGGCGCCAACGACGCCGACCGCATCGAGTTCATCGGTACGAGCTTTGCGTCGAACGCAGAAGCGTTCGGCAGCGCCACGGCGGCCCGGGCGGATGCGGCGGCAGGCGGAACGGCGGATGGTCGCGATGAATTCTTCGTCCGCGAGATCGCGGCCACGAAGAATGGCGCTGCGCGGTTTGCGCTCCGCCTCGATGGTCAGGGCGAGCAGGATCGCTACATCGTCGAGACCGCCGGAAGCGAAGCGCCGCAGTCCGGCTCGGTGGTCGGCGACTATACAGTCAACGTTCTCGACAGCGGCCGCCACGACGACGGTCCCGATACCCTCGACATCCTTGGCAAGTCCGGCGCGGACATCTTCCTTCTGCGCGCCATGAACGGCATTGCACATGAGACGGCGCTCGATCCGGGCAGCGTTTCGCTCATCTACGGCACGCTCTCCGAGGCCACGAGCGTGGCCCCTGCGTCGCGTCCCCAGGAGCTTGCGCGCGTCAACTACGACGCCGGTCTCGAAGGCCGGCTGACGGTCTACGGTCTCGACGGAAACGATACGTTTGCGGTCGACGATACGCGGGCGATCGTCACGCTCGACGGCGGCAAGGGTGAAGACCGGTTCCAGATCGGCCAGATCTACGGCTCGCCGCGCGATGCCGCTGCAAACCTATCCGCAGACGATCGGTTCGCTACCACCGCGGTCGTGGTGGGTGGCAGCTCCGCCTATCTGAGCAGTGGGCCGACCCTGCCGCTCGTTGCGCTTGGCGGCGACGGCAACGACAGCTTCCAGGTATATTCGAATAAGGCGGCCGTGCGCCTCGATGGCGACGACGGTGACGACGAGTTTGTCATCAGGGCATTCCGTCTCACGCCGACCACGGTGTCCACCTCGCAGCAGACACAGGTCAACGGTGGCGGCGGAAACGATCTGGTCGAATACAACATCAATGCTCCCGTGTCGGTCGACGGAGGCGCCGGCTTCGACAAGGTGGTCGTCGTGGGTACGGACGCTGCGGACGCATTTGTCGTGACAGCCGATGGCATTTATGGCGCGGGTCTCAACGTCAAGCTTGCCGGCAACGAGGAAGTCCGCGAGATCGACGGAGTCGAGGGCGACGACGACTTCTTCATTCTGTCGACGCCCGTCAATGCGGTCACGCGCGTCATCGGCGGCCTGGGCAGCGACGCCTTCAACGTCGGCGGCGACGTTACCGAGCAGATCTTTACGCGCGAGCTCGAAGGCCTGAGCGGTGTCATCAATCATGGTGTCATCTCGGGCGACGGGGTGACGACCGGTGACACCGCCTATGATGGGTTGATCGGCGGCGGGCTGGATCTGAACGTCGCCTCGCCTGAGGAAGGTATCGTCCTCATCAAGGAGAGTGACGGACTGACCACGGTCGATGAAGAGGGCCAGACCGTCGACAGTTACGAAGTCTCTCTAGCGAAGCAGCCGACGGGCACGGTCTACGTCGCAATTTCTGCCCGCCGCGCCTCACAGAGCGAGCGCGATGCCGTCGGCACCGACGGTAACGGCAATCCTCTGCCGCTTCTGGGCGACACCATTCTGATTTCGACCGATCCGGCTGCATTTGCCGATACCGTGACCCGTAAGGGCGTCAGCGGGCCCGAGCAGCGCCGCGACCTGGTGCTGGTATTCGACCAGAGCAACTGGAACCGGTCTCAGACCGTCTACGTCAAGGCAGCCGACGTCTCCGCTCAACTTGGCGTCGCCGACCGGCTCCCCGAGGGTACGCGCACCGTCACGATCTCGCATGCCGTGTTGGCGACCGATCCCGCCGACATTCGCGACAAGTTCAACCGCGCCGCCGTTCGCGATGTCGAGGTAAGGGTACGCGATAATGACAAGGCAGAGGCGCTGATCATCGAGCGCGGGGCGATTGGCCGAGAGGACGGCCAGACGGTTGTCCTCGAAGGGACCATTGCGGATCGCGTGGCAGATTCCTTCGAGGTGCGCCTCGCCGCACGCCCTGCCGCAGGCGAGACAGTGACTGTCACGTTTGCGTTCGATCCGGTCCAGCTTGGCCTGTCCCAGACATCGCTGACTTTCACCGATGCGAACTGGAACACGCCGCAGACTGTGACCGTCACCGCCAACGACGATCTCGTCGTCGAGGACCTGATTGCGAGCCTGATCACCGTCACGACCAAGGGCACCGGTGCCGGTGCCCTCTATGCGACGGCGACCACTCAGACCGTCGACGTGCTGGTCCACGACAACGATGCGGCCGGCCTGTTCGTTGTGGAAAGCGATGGGTCGACCGTAGTGACCAAGGGCGGCACGGGGATCGGTGCAACCGACAACTACACCGTCAGATTGACCAAGCAGCCGACCGCCGATGTGTCCGTCACGGTGCTGGGTGACGGCCAGACCAGGGTGGTCTCGGCGCGAGACGCAAACAACGTCGATCGTCGGACGACCATCGAGACCGGAACGCCCGGCGCCGGGCTTCTGACGGGAGTCTCCGTAACCTTCGCCGCCAACGCAGCGTTGCCAGATACCCTGACGCTCGTCGCGGGAACGTGGTCCGGTGCGGGCTTCCGCGAAGGCGATCTCGTCCGCGTGACGGGCGGCAGCAATGCCAAAGACTATAAGATTTCGCGCCTCGACGGTGCTGTACTCGCACTCACGGACAACGTGGGCGTCTCGTTCAACGTCACCGAAACCGTGACGGTGACGCGCCTTGCAACGGCAATCGTCTTTTCGCCGGCGAACTACGCAATGCCGGTGACCGTCACGATCGAGGCCGATCCGTTCTTCACCAAGCGTGCTGAACTTCGCTTCGTGAAGGAATTCCCGGTGACCCCGCACCTGCTGACGAACATTCGCGGTCCACTCGAGATCGTCGGCGGCGTCCGCGGCGACAGGGCGTTACAGGCCGCGATCATCTTCCCGACGGAAACCAACACCGCGCTTCCGACAGTCCCCTCCAGCGGGTCGTTCGACCTCGATGCGATCGACGTGCTCAACATTTTCGACGACTCGAGCCAGCAGGATAAGGCAGGCTCGTTCGGTGCTGTCACATTCGGTGGCCGGCTCACGTCGACAAATCTGTCGGGCCTCGGAATGTCTCAAGGTCTGTCGTTTGCGGCATCAGGGAACAATCGCTTCAACGAGCCGACCACTTTTGCCGGTGGCATCACATACGGCGTCGAGACCGTCGATCCGGCGACGGGTGTTCGTAGCCCGATGAGCGAGATCGAGGTCTTCAACCTGATGCTCGGCAGCGGCGACGACCAGGTCACCGTCGAGAGCACTTTGCTGACGAACGCGACGCACGGCGGTTTGACCACGCTGCACGGCGGCGGCAATACGTTGAAGGCAGGAGTAGTCGGAGGCGATCATTTCATCGTGACCGGCGGCGGCGGCTCCTTCTCGCCGCTCGTCATCTACGGTGACACCAGCCAGGATGGGCTCTGGTACTCGGGTGATCAGACCCGGCCGTCGGCGCGCAGTTTCGGAAAGCGCGGTTCGACCGATTTCCGCTACCCGCTGGCCAAGCCATTCGACCGCTCTGGAAATGACTTGATCGACGCTTCGGCGCTCGATGCCGGAGACGTCATGACGCCTCTCTCTACCGGCGCCAGCCCATATGCGGCGACGGACGTCGGCCTCGTGATCTATGGCGGCGCAGGTGACGATCGATTGCTGGGCAGCAACCTCGGCGATCATATTGCAGGCGGCTCGGGTAACGACACCATCACGGGTAACGCCGGCGACGACCATGTTTACGGCGACAGCGGCTTCAACGTCGATGTCGTAACGCGTGGCTTCACGGTCGCGAACACAAACGCCGCGACGTCGCCGAACCGCGACCCGCTGCTGCTATCGGCGGACACCATCTCGGGCGGGGCAGGAAACGACTACATTCTGGGCGACTTCGGCCTCGTGACGCAAACCGTCCCCGACACCGAGAAGTTGCTGACCGCGATGCGGGATACCGTCGTCAGCATCGAGACCGCGCGTATCGAGGCATCGGGCGGCCGTGACGGCGCCGACACGATCGCCGGCGACGGCGATGACGATGTGATCCTCGGCGGTATCGGCGAGGGTACTCGCGGCGACACGATCTTCGGTGATACGGCAGCGGCGGGTCCCGGCGGTGCCGACGTCATCGTGGGCGACTTCGGCCGAGTGGTGCTCGGGCCGCTGGCGGGCGGACCTTTCGGTGATCATCGAAACGGGCGGGCCGAAACGACGCTGACCCCGTTCGGTGACGATGACGCGATCTATGGCGGCGGCGGGGCGGACTGGATACTGGGTGCGGGGGCCGCGGACCGCATCGAGGGCAATGAAGGCGATGATATCGTCTTCGGCGACCACGGTCGCATCGTGGGCAACGATGGATCGCCCGAGCAGCGCTCGGCTGTCTCCACCGATCCGCTGCTGGGCGGCGATGACCTGATCTTCGGCAACGAGGGTAAGGACTTCATCATCGCCGGTACTGGGCGCGACAGCGCACACGGCAGTGCCGGCGACGACCTCATCTTCGGCGACCACGCCTACCTTCTGATGCTTGCCGACTTCCGCCAGTTGCATGCCCAGACCGTATTCGACGCATATGGCGACAACGACACGCTGACCGGCGACGACGAACAGGATGTCGCGTTCGGCGGCGCTGGCGACGACAACATTTCCGGTGGCGCCGACAGTGACCGGCTGCTCGGAGACGTCGGCTCCGCCGACTGGAGCGGGAGGTTCGACACGCAGGCGAACAGGCTGCTGTTCATCTCCACCTCCTGGAGCATGGTCGGTGGAAACGACGTGATCCACGGCGATGACAGCTGCGACTACGTCATCGGCGCGCAAGGCAACGACTACGTTTACGGAGATGGCGGCGACGACATCGTTGCAGGCGACTCTGCCTACGTGATCTTTGTTGACGGTCGCGGCAGACAGAATGCGCAATTCCAGAGCATCGTCCCCTGGGCCGGCGGCTACGACCACGTCTTCGGCGGACCCGGACACGACGTGCTCGTTGGCGGAGCCAATGGCGACACACTCTACGGAAACAACGCCGAAGACCTGCTGTTTGGGGACAACATCGCATTCCAAGTCAATTCGCCGGTGGCCTGTAACCTGCAGCGTGCGATCACGCGCATCGAGTGGTGGGGACCGCCGCCGACGGAAATCGTCACGGGCGACTCTCTGGGGGGCGCGACTGGGTTCAACGAGTACGGGGGCGAAGGTCCATACGCTCCGGAAGAATTCGTATCGGCCTCCTCGCTGCTGGTGAGCCAGCGCGGAAAGCCCGAGCCGATCATCGTGAATACCTGGCACTATCTCGATCCAATCGATGGAGCGACGGGCGACTACTTCGATCGCTTCCCGAACGGAACGCCGACTGGTATGGGCCAGCCATTCAACCGAGGGACCATCTATCCAGGTCTCGACGGCAAGTTTCGTGGAGCTTCCGTCGATGGTCTGCTGCCGGACGAGGTGCCTTCTCACTACATCGCCCGCTCGACGCCAGTCGTGGCGCCCGGCCATGATGGCCTGTTCGGTGGGTCGGAGGAGAACGCTGCCGCGTCTGTCGATGATGCGACCTCAACACAAGGCACGACTGTTCTGGACGTCACGACCGAAGTTGAAACGCGGACGGGGTTGGCCGCAACCTTGCTTGCAGCCTTCGGCCTCAAGCGCTCGGCCCGCCGTACCAATCGCTACCGCTTCGACTCCGGCAGCGGCCGAATCTCGCAGGTTTAAATAAGTACAACGAGAGGACAATACGTATGACCATCACCAATTCCGGCATGATCAATTCTCCCGAGCAGGCCGACCCAGCGACCGCCGACGCCTCTCAGGCCGGAATGCGCGTCGTATGGGATGACACCAATATGGCGGAGACGTTTGCCAACGTGGCGACGATCCTCGCGACGCAGGAAGAGTTCTCGCTGCTGTTCGGCGTCCAGCGCGGCATCCGCCCAGACCCGCGCGGAATGCAGGTGCAGATCAAGAACCGCATCTTGGTCAACCCTTTCCTTGCAAAGCGCCTGCTTGGCGTCCTCAAGCGTACGGTCGACGAGTACGAGCGTCGCTTCGGCGAGATCAAGATCGAGAGCTGAGTCATGGCCTTCCGTGCGGCCTGGTCCGCACGGAAGTTTCTTGGGAGCGGCCGTGAGTTACCTGGAGTAAGTGCGTTATGGCTGGGTCGATAGACGCCTCGAAGATCTCGTCGCAACCGGTGTACCGGTGGGCCCTGCGCCTCGCGGGTTACTCCTTCGCGCTGTCGCTCCTCGCCGTCTCCGCGACGATGAACTGGCACTTCGGGCTCTCGCTTGGCAAAGGCGACGTCGAACAGCACCTGTTCGGCGTAGCAAGCTTGGCGGTCGACGGCCTCAAGGCACTGCTCCCGCTCTTCATCATCGTACTATGGCGCGCTGCGCACCGCTTCGCGGCCATGGTTGCGGCCGTCCTCTGGTGCGCCTGCTTCGCCTGGTCCATGGCCAGCGCCATAGGGTTTTCTGCCGCGACCCGTGAAACGGTACAGGCCGAACGCTCAGGCGACATCGAGCGCCGCGATTCACTGCAGCGCCGCGAGACCGAGCTGAAATCACTTTTGGCGAATGTTCCCCCTCACAGGGCGACGAACGTGGTCCGCAGTGAACTTCAGACGGTGAACGTGCCCGTTCCTGTGATGCGCAGAACGAACGGGTGTACGGATTTTACCCGCGAGGATAGCCGGCAGATCTGCGAGCCAGCGCTTAAATTGCGCCGTGAGTTGGCCGCCGCCGAGGAAGCCGAGGGATTGCGAAACGAGCTTAAGACCGTCTCGGCGAGCCTTTACGCCTTCGCCGGAACGCAAAGCGTCGCCGACCCACAGGTCCACACCCTGGCGAAGTTGACGGGCCTCTCGCTCGATACGGTTCGGGTCGGATTGGCGTTGCTGATCTCCATACTAGTCGAGCTGGCCTCGGCATTTGGCATCACTCTGGTCGCACTCGCAACGAGCCAGGAAACGATGAAGCGGCTGTCCCTCAAGGCCGAGGCCCGCGCCGTCCGAGACCATGCCCGGGCCGAGCGCCAACTGGAGCGCCTTGGTGCCGCTCGGCAAAAGCCGGACGAGCAGTCAGTCGCCCGCATCGCCGATACCGCGATCACGACTGGTTCCGAATCGGAAACGACAACGCGTGACGCGGTAGCCGTCCGATCGTTGCGCGAGGTGCCAAGGCCGAATGCGCCGCCCTCACCGCCCCGCCAGATCAACGGAGGCATGGCGGCGCCAGTATCTAGCTGGTAGCCGCAGTCGGCGCAGCAGGGGTTGATCGCGGGCAAAGCCGAGCAAGGCCGTTGTGACGCCGCGCCCCATATATGGCGAGAGCGCGATATAAAATTAGAACCGCTATTGCTTCGTCGTGAGGGCTCTAAATCGAATGAGACCAAATGCCGATGCATTGAAGCCGTTTGCTCCAGATCATACACTGGCGCTGGTGATGGCGTCGAATGGCCGGAATGGTCGGATCTAAATCCTCATGCCAACCGGGGCGCCCTATGCGACTTCGGACGTTGCCACTTGGGCCAAAAGTATAGCGGTCGCGCGACTGATACTCACCGCGGTCAAGCGTGCGCGTCCCATGTTCCAGCTCCCGCAAGTTGATGGCATTTTATCAAGTCTAAATAGAAGAATAGCTGGTGGCCCGGTTGGACGCCCATGGCATCGCCACGGAACGAACCCGCCGGGTGACCTGTCCGCGACGCTGAGCAGCGCTCCCCAGTTGAGCCCCCACGGGACATGTCGGTCAGGTGCGGAACATCTGCACAAAGAGTGTTGGCTAAAGCAATGTTTGTCGCAATGTATCAATATGGACAATCAGGTCGACGCGGTTAATCGTTGATCAACTTGACCCGCGTATGAGTATGGGCACGACGGCGCGAATTGAGATTCGCCTGCATGATGCAATGCCCTCGTCTCGGTGAAAGTCCGACCTGCAATACAAATATGATCAAAGACGACAATTGCGCCGCAAGCGTGGTTATTGCACGCCTATTTTTGCGCAAATTCGTTCTAAGTTCACATGGGTAAATGAAATAATTCAGTTGCGCCAGTATTTTGGTTGCGACGTCATTGCATAAAAAGCCGCAATTGAAGTTTTTGCGGAATATATTTGAGGTAGGCCACGCATGAGCACGCATATTCCATCGGACAATCCGCGAGTTGAATTGGCCCGTGGTGTGCGCACGCTTCGTGGGTCGTGGATTGCGCGGGCTCGCGGGTAAGGCCATGACACTTGCGGATGTCGACGCACTGTCGAGGCCGGCGGACGGCCTACCTATCGCAACGGCTGGCGCTGACCTGCTGCGTGTTTCGGCGAGCAAGGTAAGCCGCCTGATGGACCTGGTCGGCGAGCTGAGCCTTACCGTTTCCGAGACGATCCGCAGCCCCGATCTCGACGGTCTCGAGCTCACCGAGTTTGAGAAGTCGGCATATCGCCTGAAGCAGGTCGTTCGCGATGTTCAGGTTGCGGCCGCCGAGCTCCGTGTGGTTCCGGTCGGTGAGGTCTTCCGACGTATGCGCCGGATGGTCCGCGAACTCGAGCGTCAGACCGACAAGGAAATAGAACTACTCTTTGAAGGTGAAGATACCGAGATCGACAAGATCGTGGTGGACCGGTTGTTCGAGCCTCTCGTGCACGTCGTGCGGAATTCGGCCGATCATGGACTGGAGAAGCCGGACGAAAGAGTGGCGCTAGGCAAGCCGCGCCGGGGGAAGATTGTGCTGTCGGCCGCGCAGGTCGGCAGTGATGTCCAGATTGCGATCTCCGACGACGGCCGCGGGTTGGATCGAGCGCGCATTCTCAAGGTGGCGCGAGAGCGAGGGTTCGTTAGAGCCGACGAGGAGCCCGAGGACGCCTCGCTCTGGCCAGTGATATTTCGCCCGGGATTTTCGACCGCCGAAGTCGTGACCAACCTTTCCGGACGCGGCGTCGGGATGGATGTCCTCCACTCGGCGATGAATGCCATTCGCGGTCGCATATCGATCGAAAGCGATCGCGGAAAAGGCACGCGCGTCATTCTTTCAATTCCGCTGACGCTGGCGTTCCTGGACTGCCTCGTCATGCGCGTCGGGCAGCGCATGTACGCCATGCCGATCGATTCCGTCGCCGAGATATTTCGCCCCGAAAGCGAGCAGATCACCAATTTGTCGGCGTCGGGCGGACGCGAGGTTGCTCGCGTGAGGGATGCCTTCATTCCAATCTGTCGGCTCGACCGGTTCTATGGGGAAGCCCCGGCGGGTGACACGGCGCTCGATCAACAGATCGTGGTGGTCTTTCAGACGAGCCGCGGTCGGATTGGCCTTCCGGTCGATGAAATGTTTGATCAGCAGCAGGTTGTGATGAAGCCGCTGCAGGGCCACCTCGAGACGATCCGCGCAAGCTTCGGCTGCGCCCTGCTGGGGACCGGCGAGGTCGCCATCGTGCTCGACTGCGAGCGACTGGGCGCGGGGGCATGATAATGGCTCGATCAAGTACGAACCCGAGCGCGCAGGAAATGCGCGATGCAGACGACTGCAGACGCGTTGCCGTCTGGCTCCATAGCTACTGCGGCATGCACTATCCAGAATCGAAAGTCGGCCTTCTCATTCAGCGGCTGAACCGGGTCGTCGAGCGCTTTGAACTCGGCAGCCTCGAACGCCTTGCGGACGAGGTCGAACAGGGGGCCAATTCTGAGATCGTTTCCGCGGTCACCCATGCCGCCTCGACCAACCACACATATTTCTACCGCGAGCCTCAGGTTCTCGTTCATTTCCGCGACATGATCCTGCCGGCTCTGGCCAACCAGCCCAAGATCCGGGTCTGGAGCGCGGCGGCATCAACCGGTGACGAAGCCTACACGCTCGCGATGATCGCATCCGACGTCTTGGGTCTTCAGGCTGCGAAGTCGCGGATGTCTGTTCTTGGGACGGACATCAGCGGGACCGTCATCCGACACGCGGAAGCCGCGAAATATCGAATGGCGAGCCTCCAGAACGTCGATCCGGAGACGAAGGAGCGGTATTTTTGCGCCGTCGATGATGGGCGCTACGCCGTCTGTGAAGATATCCGCAGAATATGCACGTTCCGCCGGATGAACCTGCAGCGCCACCCCTACCCCTTCCAGAAGCGCTTCGACGTCGTCCTTTGCCGTAATGTCCTCTACTACTTTGACCGCAACCATCAGCGCTCGGTGCTGGAGGCGATCTACGATGTAACCGAGCCGGGAGGTTGGCTGCTGACGAGCGTCACGGAGACCGTCCGTGACCTCGGTACGCGCTGGATTACGATTACCGGCGGCGTCCATCGGAGGTTGCTGTGATGGCGACTCCAAAGCGTCCCATTCGCGTCCTCATCGTCGACGACTCGGCGCTGGTTCGCAAAATCATGTCGACCGGGCTCGCCCGCGACAGCGAGATAGAAGTCGTGGGTCAGGCCGGTGATCCCTACCGGGCGCGAGATCTTCTGGTCGAGTTGAAGCCCGATGTCGTGACACTTGATGTCGAGATGCCGCGCATGGACGGCGTGACGTTCCTGAAGAACTTCATGAGCGTCATGCCGACCCCGACGATCATGATCAGCTCGCTCACTCAGGCCGGGCGGCGGATTACGCTCGAGGCCCTGGAGGCAGGCGCGGTGGATATCGTCGCCAAGCCGGAGCTCGGCCTCGTCGACGGGCTGCCGCTGCTGTTGGAGGACATCTGTCGCCGCATCAAGGCCGCCGCCAAGGTCGACGTATCGAGGTTCGCACGCCGGGCGCAACACCCCGTGGATCAGGTCGCGGCCCTTGACGAGACGACCGATCGCATCATCGCAATCGGCGCTTCAACGGGCGGCGTTCAGGCGCTCAGCCGAATTATGCCGGCCTTTACGGCCGACTGTCCGGCGATTGTCATTGTCCAGCATATGCCGGCCGGAGTGACCGCGTCCTTCGCAGAGCGGCTGAACGGCCTCTCTAAGATGCGGGTGAAGGAAGCCTCCCACGGTGACCGCCTGATGCCCGGGCACGTTCTGGTCGCCCCCGGCGGACAGCGCCACATGAGTGTCGTCCGCTCGGGTGGTCAGTATCGTGTCGTTCTGAAAGATGGGCCGGAAGTCAATTTCTCTCGTCCATCAGTAGACATTCTGTTCAATTCGGTTGCGGCCGCCGGTGGTCGCAATGTGGCCGCGGCAATTCTTACCGGCATGGGCCGCGATGGGGCCGCGGGCTTGCGGGCGATCCGTGATGCCGGCGGTCGGACATTCGCCCAGGATGAGGCGACATCCGTCGTATTCGGCATGCCCAAAGTTGCGATGGAAACCGGAGCCGCTGAGGCGATCGCACCTTTGGAAAAGATTCCGGGCCTGTTGGTCAGGGCGATAAGCAAAATTTGATTGGAGAAACGAATGTTGGGTCAGATGGGAACGCCAGAGATCGAAGTTAAGTCGCGCGGTCAAATGGAGCCGAACTATAGCAACGACCTCGTCTTCAACGACGAGAACAATATCGAAGAAATGTACCTTACCTTCGGTGTCGGCAGTGAAGACTACGGCATCGGCATCGGCCATGTCACTGAAATCGTCGGCATGCAGCGCATCATGCAGGTGCCGGACGTGCCGCCATTCATCAAGGGCGTCATCAACCTCAGGGGCAAGGTCATTCCGGTAATGGATGTCCGCTGTCGCTTCAACATGGACGAGAAGGCGTACACCGAGCGAACCGTCATCATCGTGCTCGACGTCGCCAGCGTTCCGATCGGACTTATCGTCGACAACGTCAGCGAAGTCCTCGAGATCGCGCCGAGCAATATCGACCCTGCGCCGAAATTTGGCGCCAGCCGTGACGGTAGTGGCGTGATCCGCGGCCTAGGGCGCTCCGGCGATCGCGTTGCCATTATTCTGGACATTGATCGTATGGTTGCGATCGATGATGGCCGCGGCCGGGGCGATGGGTCGGATGAGAGCCATCCTGCCGCAAGCCACTAAGTTGCCTGCCATCATCGCCGGTCGATAGATTTTCGAAATTGAGAAACGAATAATAGGATATTGAAAATGACAATTGCAAAGCCGTCTGCAAGCAAGTCAGCGTCCAGGAAGGCACTCTTGGAGCTGCAGAAAATTGCCAATGCCGTAAAGTCGGATGAAATGGCCGTGCGTGCCGATACGTCCGGCCTGAAGGGGGATTGGGCAGAGGCACTCAATTTCGTGAATTCCATCATGGAGCGGACGGCGACGACAGTGGCCGAAAGCAACCGCGCTCGCAGCGCACTCGATGGCGTCACAAGTTCAGTAATGATCGCGGATGCCGATGGCGTGATCCGCTATGCGAACGCCTCGGTTCTGGAAATGCTCCGAGCGGCGGAAAGCGATATTCGTCGGGACCTGCCCAATTTCGAAACATCCAAGGTCGTTGGTAGCGACTTTGACATTTTTCATAACAATCCAACGCATCAGCGGCGCCTGATGGCGGGCCTCACCTCGACCCATCGGGCCCAGATCAAGGTCGGTGGGCGCACGTTCTCGCTGGTTGCGACGCCGATCTTCGAAAATGGAACTCGTGTGTCGACGGCCGTCGAGTGGGTGGACCGGTCCGCAGAAGTGAAGGCCGAGCGCGAAATCGCGTTGGCTGTCGAGGCGGCTGGTCGTGGCGATTTCGAGCAGCGCCTGGACGTCACTGGGAGCAGTGGGTTCATCAAGCTTCTCGGTGAGCGGTTCAATTTGCTGCTCGCGAACACCGGCAAGAGCCTCGGCGCGATCAGCCACGGGCTGTCCGACATTGCGAAGGGCAATCTCTCGCGCCCAATCGAGGGCGAGTTTAGTGGCACGTTCGCTCGGTTGCAGTCGGATGTCGAAACCGTTCGAGCCAACCTCACCGCACTCATAGATGATATGGACCGCGTCAATTCGGCGGCTCGTGACGGCCGCCTCGACTACCGCGCGGACGCCTCGAGGCATGGTGGCGACTATCGTCGGATCGTCGAAGGCGTGAACGCCAGCCTGGATACGGCGGTCGAACCGCTTCGTGTGGCCGCTGAGCAAATCAGCCAGATCGCGAAAGGCATCATTCCGAAAAAGATCGATCGCCACTATACCGGCGATTTCAACATTGTGAGCAGTGTGAACACGTGCATAGATCTGCTCAACACCCTGTTGGATGAGCTGAACCATATGTCGGCGGAGCACGACAAAGGCGACATCGACGTCGTGATCGTGACGGAGAAATTCGAAAACGACTTCGCCAAAGTCGTTACGGGCATCAACACGATGGTTGCCGGACATATTGGGGTCAAGAAGAAGGCCATGGCCTGCGTCGCGGAATTCGGCCGCGGCAATTTCGAGGCCACCCTCGAAAAATTCCCCGGCAAGAAGGCCTTTATAAACGATACGATCGAGCAGGTCCGGGCCAATCTGAAGGCACTGGTCGTCGATGCGGACATGCTGGCCACGGCCGCCACCGAGGGCCGCCTCTCAGTCCGAGCGGACGCCAACAGGCACCACGGCGACTACCGAAAGATCGTCCAGGGCGTAAACGACACGCTCGACTCTGTGGTTGGTCCGATGACCAACATTGCTCAGGCCATCGACGCGTTGGGCCGCAACGACATGAGCGTCCAGCTCAAGGGCGAGTACCGCGGCGATTATCTTGCCGTGAAGACTTCGTTCGATGACGCGCTGACCCGCATCAATAACACGCTCTTCCAGATCGTGGATGCCGTGGAGCAAGTTGGCCAGTCCGCCGATCAGTTGAGTGCGGCCTCCCAGAATATGGCGACGACCGCCGAGGAACAGGCGTCCGCCGTCGAGGAGGTCACGTCCAGCCTCACGCAGACCGACAGCCAGGTCAAGGCGAACACGGAGAACGCCAACGCCGCCAACCAGCTCGTCATCGGGACATCGCACGCGGCGAGCCAGGGACAGACCAAGATGGAGGCCATGACGGAATCCATGAACGCCATCAACGCGGCGTCTCAGAATATCGGCAAGATCATCAAGGTTATCGACGAGATCGCCTTCCAGACGAATCTGCTTGCGCTGAACGCTGCCGTCGAGGCTGCACGCGCCGGTCAGCATGGGCGCGGTTTTGCCGTGGTCGCTCAGGAGGTGCGCAACCTCGCCGGGCGAAGCGCGAAGGCCGCTCGCGAAACCGCCGACATGATCGAGGACTCGGTCAAGCGGGTTAGCGAAGGCGTAAACATCGCCAAGGAGACGAGCGAAGCGCTGTCGCTCATCGTCACGAACGTCGTGAAGGTGAAGGACCTCGTAGCCGAGATCGCTGTGGCGAGTACCGAGCAGTCGCGCGGCATCTCGCAGATCAATATCGCGATGGGCCAGGTCGGTAGGGCGTCGCAGGCCGGAAGCCAGCAGTCCGAGGAACTCGCGTCCTCGTCCAACGAGCTCGCGAATGTAGCAAGCCGCATGCGCGGCGAGGTTCGCAGGTTCAAGCTCCGGGACCGCCAGTCCAGCGGACTGCCGGCAAATATTCCCGGTATGGAGAACCTCACCGCAGAAATGGTGGCGCAGCTGAGGGCGATGCTCGCTGCTCAAGACAGGTCGGCTGCTCCCGCCAGCCAGAGCACTTCCCCTGCGCGCTGGTCAGCGAAAGATACCATCCCGCTGGACCAGGACGAGCGTGGCTACGGCAATTTCTAGGCCAGATCCGAGTTTTGAAAGGAATTGATCAATGGCGAAGGTTCTCATCGTGGATGACTCGGCAATGATGCGCGTGGTCATTTCGAACTTCATCTCGACCATGCCGCAATACAAAATTGTTGCAGCGGCGGAAAATGGAAAGAAGGCGCTCGAGCAGTTGGCGAAGCACCCCGATCTCGACCTTATTCTTCTGGACATCGAGATGCCAGAAATGAACGGGCTTGAGTTTCTTCGCCATGCCAAGATGAAGAGCAGGGCGAAGGTGATCGTGCTGTCGTCGGTGGCAGCCGCAGGCTCTCGCCAAGCGGCCGAGGCGCGTTCCCTCGGTGCGAGTGCCATCGTGACCAAACCGTCCGGTGCCGTCTCGATGGACCTCGCGCAAAAGAGCGGCAGCGAGCTGGCCCGCGTGATGAAGACCGTATGCGGGGTCTAGCGCGCGGAAAGTACCAGGCCCGATTTTCAAACTCGCGATTGACTGGGTGACAGCCGAACGGTGGCGCGGGCGTCGCGCCACGCATGCCTCCCCGCCGTGCGGCCGGAGGAGGCCGATCGGCCGCGTGATACGACAGAATAATGGAGGGCACGCGTGTCCGATGAATTCGACGAGATCTGGTCGCTCTATGCCGATGACGGAGGGCAGGCTCTCTATGCGGTCGAGGAAGCGCTGCTCGAGCTGAAGGTGAACCCTACCAACGCCGAGGCGATCGCGGCGCTGTTCAGGGCGATGCATACCTTCAAGGGAAATTCGAGGCTGTTGGGCCTGACGTCGATCGAAACCTGCGCCCATCTCGCAGAGGATCTGATCGGGCTGGTACGCGACGAAGGCGTCGATCTCGACGCCGAGATGCATGCGCTGCTTCTCGAAGCCACCGACGTCCTCCGGTCCATGATGGAGACGACGATCGTCACGCGCCGCGATGCCGACCCGCAGGCCGGGAAAAGTATTGAAGCGCGAATGAGGGAGAAGTGCGAGCGCTGCGCATCGACCCGTGCAGCAACCGCCGATCGAGCACCGGAGGCGATCGCCTGCGACTGCGACGCTCGAGCCGAGACGATCGCGGACGAGAGCTGCGAGGCGATCCTCTTCGACACGCAGGACGTCACACTTGCCGATGATCCACTCTATCGCGAGCTGTTCCTGGAACTCGCCCACGAATGTCTCGCAGAACTGCGCGATATACATCGACGCTACGAGGAGACCGGCGAAATTGCCAATGCGACGCTCCTTGATGTCGCCGACAGGCTGCGGTTGGCGGCCGAGCAGATCGGCATCGGCGCGTGGCCTGAAGTCGCCGCCGACATCGGAAAAGCCGCCGAGGCACCGTCTGCCATCGGGGCTGTCACAGCTCGAATGAATGAGCTCTACGAATTGGACGCAGCCACACTGAAAGGTGCGTCATGCGGGGCGCTTGGTGAGCCACCCGACCCATTGACGACGCTGGCGGACCGGTTGGAGCCACTGGTCTCGGGTCTGATCGAAGCGGCGGACGTTCTCCGCCGGGGAGAGGTCCCGGACGCCGCGATCATTCGATCGTTCACCGCCCCGATCGAGGACGCCGCAGAGTTGTTGGGATATGTCCGCCTGCTCGATACGGCGAGCCGGTTCCCGGACGCTGTCAGCGACAAATTCGAATTCCACCGCCTACTGTTCGAGCTCTACGCTGATCTGAAGCTCGTCGAAGAGATTTCCGCCCCTGAACCGGAACTCCGCGGAAGCGAACCGCGAGCCTCCATCGCCGCGCTCGGAGCATGGTGCGCGGAGCAGGTGCCGGATGTCCTGAACGAGCTGCGATCGCTCACCGATGTCGTGCCGGGGCAGGCGATCGATGTCATGGCGATGGAAAACCTGCTGCAACGTATCCACCATGGTCGCAGCCAGATCGAAGTGGATGTTGTCGGCCGCGCCGCGATGGGCCTGGCGGACGGGATCGCCCGCATCGACCCGTCGAAATTGGCGGAACACGAGTTGTTCGCCTTGCTTCAGCGCTTCGTCGCCAATGCGCTGTTGCTGATCGAACCGGCGCCAGGAACAGCACCTCCCGACACAACGGAGATGGAAGAGCTGCTGCAACGCGTGGCCGAAGTGACAAGCCTCGTCGACACCGGCGTGGACGCGCAGGAAATCGAGACCCGTCTCGGGCTTCCCCCGTCGTTTCTCGGAAACCTCACGAGCGCCAGCGCAGAAGCCGCGCGTGTCGAACTCGAGGCCGGAAAGGTCTTTCATATCGTCCGCGCCGATTTTGCAGCGAACGAGGATATCGCAAGCCGATTCATGGAGTGGATCAACGGCGGGGCGATAACGATCATCAGCAGCGTCACCGTCTTCGAGCGTGACAGGTCGCTTTTCGATTTCCTCGTCGCCTCGCTGCTGGACGCGGAAGCGATCAGGCGCGCAATCGCCACCATCGATCCCGACTGCCTGGCGCTGAGGCTGGAGGCGTCGCTGGGCGCGGAAGCAGGGCAGGAACGGCCGAAGCCTACCGCTGAGGTCTCGTCACCTGTGCCCGAGGCGCCCGCCGCGTCGAGCCCGGCCGCGGCAAACGCCACCGCCGCCTCCACGGCCATGCTTGAAACGATTGGAGAGATTGTCACCGGTCATTCGGCGATGCGCCACTTGCTTTCGAATCTCGACGAAGAAGATCTGTTCTCGCTCATTGATGCTGAAGTGCGCGCCAGGAATGGCGATTGGAGCGAGGCGCGGGCGGCCGTTCGCGCACACCTGCAGCGGCGGCAGGAAGCGGTCGCGATGCTGGGCCAGCTTGAAACGCAGATGGCGAGCCTGCTCGATCACGTCCAAGCCGAGACCATCGCGGCACGTTCGATGCCCGCCTCCTCGCTGCTCGATCCGCTGGCAGCATATGGACAGTCGGTTGCCGCGGGACACGGAAGGAAGGTGTCGATAGCGACAGCCGGTGGTGACATAGCGGTCGACATGAGTCTGCTCGAGGCGTTCGACGATCCGCTGCGCAGGCTGGTGGCCCACTGTATCGAGCCGGCATCCGAACGCGATGGCGCGTCCAGCCTCGTCATAACACTGGCGCATCATGACGACCACATTGCCGTCACCGTAGTGGAAGACCGCGCGGACGCCCAGCCGAGCGGGTCGGCCGCGACTGATGTCGCCGCGGAGAATGTCGAGGATGCTGGAAAAGGCACCCGCACAGCCCAGGAGCACGTTGCGCCGGTGCTGGCTGACATAGAGAGCGAGCTTCGAGCAAAGGGCGGCGGGCTTCGCCAAGTCGCCGCGTCCAGATGCAAGGCGACGTACTGCCTGACGCTTCCGCTCGCAATCGTCGTCCTCGATGGAATGGTCGTGCGAGTCGGTTCGGTGAGCTACGTCGTCCCGATCCATGCCATCCACCGTATCGTTCAGTCGAACAGCAGCGATCTTGTTCGCGTTTCGGCAGGAGATGGCAGCCTGATGCTGAAGCTGTCGCGCGACGATATTCTCCCCGTCAGCGTTCTATCCGGATGCAAAGCCGGGCCGCAGCCGGCGCAAGAGCAATCACCGCACTTCGAGGCACAGGTCGACCACTCGCATGAGGAAATGGGCTCCCGCCTGTTCGTGGTGGCGGGCCAGGGAGAGCGACGCGTGGCATTGGCAATTGATGAGCTGGTCGGTCAGCAAATGGTCTTCCGACGACCGCTGAAGGGCTACCTGTCGGGAATCCGCGGCGTCACGGGTTGCGCGCTTCTGGGAAGCGGCAGCGTCGGTATGGTTCTCGATGTCAGGGCGCTCGTCGAGCAGGTTTGAGAATGATGGGCCGCGCCCTGTGCCGGCTAGAACGGCAAGGCCCTTCGGATTGCCCGCTCGATCGGTTGTGTGCCCTCGCGCAGGGCGCGAGTAGCCTTGTCCGCGGGCTCGACGATCTCCCTTGCGTCAAGACGCTTGAGCGGATCGATGATCAACTCGCGGCCGACGAAGGGAAAGGCTCGCGCCACCGTCACGCCGGGAATGAGACCCTTCGTGAACTTGATCGGATCCGACAACAGCCCAGCGACTGTGACGTGTACAATTCGGCCGATCGAATTGTGCCTCCGGCACGTTCGCGCGCGCGAGCAGATATCGACCTCGCCCTCGTGCAGCAGGATGAGCGTTTCACCCCTCTCGTCGACGTAGACGTCGAACACGGTTCCCCGCACGCCGATGGTCGCCGACGGAGTTTCGATACGATAGGACTCCTTTTTTTGGTCCCCCGTTATGAAGCGAAACGTGCCCTTCACGAAGTTCAATCCGATTGAAGCGGCAGAACTCGAATCCCCGAGCACGAAAGTGTCGAGCTTCAGTCCCGCGTTGGGTCCGAGCGCCAACTTCGTCTGGTCGTCGAGTTTGAGTTCCGCGCGGGAGTCTTTACCCGTCTCCAGGAATTCGTCCCTGTGAACACGCCCCCCCTCCTTCAGCTCCCGCTTTTCCTCTCCGAGTGTTCCGGTTACGGTGCGCTTGATCAAGAGGGCCGTGCCGACTTCAGTTGGAGCGCCGCCGGTTTCAGACGCCGCGTTTCCCGCGCAGATGATCGATAGCGCCATCGAAAGGATGAGCATCGGGCCGCGCAAGAAAACTGACCTCGACACGAACGACGCTGCCATGAGCGCACCAAGCTGCTGTTGTCACGAAGATGTCATATAGTATCATGCGGACCGCGTGACATCACGACTAATTTGGCGCCAGAGAAGCGACGCGCCGGCGGATCGGGGGCGAAGTGGGGACGCGTCTCGGCTATTGGCTGATCATCGGCTCGATTTTGGCGATGAGCATTCTGTTGCGCCATGTCGACCCCGGCGTCCTGGCACGCACGCGCCTGCTCGGTTTCGACACCCTCCAGCAGTTGATGCCGCGCATCGCAGATCCGTCCTATCCGGTCCGCATCGTCGATATCGACGAGCGGTCGTTGCGCGAGGTCGGAGCATGGCCCTGGCGGCGCGACCGGCTCGCTATCCTGACTGAGCGGCTCTTGAATCATGGTGCCAGCGTCGTTGCTTTCGATATGGTCTTCCCTGCGACAGACAACGATCCCTTAGCGGAGATCAGGGACCGGCTGCGAATCGATCCGGAACTGCAGCCGCTGATCGACAAGCTGGCATCGGTCCGCTCGCCCGACGAGCGGTTCGAGGACGCAATCCGCGGGCACCCGGTCGTTCTGGGCGTGATCGCAAAGGCAGGGGCATCCGAGCCGGCTTCCCCCCGCGCGAGCTTCTCCACGATCGGCGATGTGGCCGGATTTGTCCCCCGCTATTCGGGAGTAACATCGAGCGACCCCCGCCTGGAGAATGCCGCAACCGGTATCGGCGCCATGAACTGGTTCCCCGAGCGCGACCAGATTCTGAGGCGGGTTCCCATGCTGGTGGGGGTGGGAGATGAACTGTATCCCTCGCTCGTCGCCGAGACGATGCGCCTCCATTCCGGAGGCAAGTCAATCGCGGTGCGCGCCGCATCCGGAGGAGGCAGCGGTATCGTCAGCCTGGAAACCGGAATCGAAACGGTACGTATCAGCAACACGATCGTCCCGACCGACGGCAGCGGCCAGATGTGGATGTCGTTCACAGGGCATGACGCCCGCCGGACGATCTCCGCCGCCGACGTACTCTCGGGCCGCATCGCGGAGAGCGAGATAAAGGGGCGGATTGTCGTCGTCGGAACGAGCGCGCCCGGCTTGCTCGACCTTCGAGCGACCCCACTTGATGCAGTCATCGCTGGCGTGGAGATCAACGCACAGGCGATCGAGCAAATTCTGAGCCGAAGTTTCCTGGTCCGTCCCGGATACTCGACCGGCATGGAGATACTCGCGGCAACCCTGTCAGCGGCCATGTTGGCCTTCCTGGTCGCCAGAAGCGGCGCGGCCGCGGCCGCGGTGGTCGGCGGACTGACCGTGGTGGCACTCCTCGCCGGTACGTGGATTGCCTACGCGAGGCTGTCACTGCTCTTCGACGCAGCGTTTCCAATCATCACGAGCACCGCCACCTACATTTTCGGCACGGGCTTTCTCTATTACCAGACCGAGCGCGAACGGAACCACAATCGGCAGGTGCTGGCCGCAATCAGCAAGGAGATGGAAGCAGCGGCGGAAATCCAGCGTTCGTTCCTCCCCAGGCATGAGCTCGAACCCGCGCGGCCGAATGATGTCAGCGTTTTCGCGATCATGAGGCCTGCAAAGCATGTGGGCGGCGATTTCTACGATTACTTCATGATCGACGATGACCGTCTCGGCTTCGCCATCGGAGACGTTTCCGGCAAGGGTGTTTCAGCCGCCCTTTTCATGAGCGTATCGCGAACGGTCCTGAGAACGATCGCCTTCGATGGAACGCCGCCCGGTGAGGCGCTGACCCGAGTGAACGAGATCCTGGCACGCGAAAATTCCGAGGGAATGTTCGTCACGCTGTTCTACGCGACGCTCGACCTGCGTACGGGGGATGCCGAGTTCTCGAGTGCCGGACACGACGACGTCCACCTGCTGAGAGTATCAATTTCGACAGAGCAGCTGTCCTACATGGGCCCCGCCATCGGCCTCATCGAGGGTATCGAATACCCGACGGGCAAACGCCGGCTCGATCCTGGCGACGTCATGCTGCTCGTGACCGACGGCATTTCCGAAGCCTTCAGCACAAAAGGACAGCAGTTCGGCAGCGACCGCCTGAAGGCGGTACTGGCAACGGACGCATCGAGAAGCGCGCAAGGCGTCGTAGAAGCGATCACTCGGGAAGTGGCAATCTTCGCAAAGGGGGCTGAGCAGTCGGACGATATCACATGCTTGGCTGTTCAATATCGGGGTAGCGGCCCGTACAGGTGATCGACAGGCGATTGCGGTTGCCGAGCCGATCATATTCGATCCGGCTGGCCCGTTGCCGAATGAGGGGGATGCCGAACCCGCCGACGGGAGCGCTTAAGAGATCCTTCGGCCTGCCGGGGTCCTTCCATCGCCGCAGGTCGAAGTAGCGACCGTTGTCCTCGACCGTCGCAATCCCAATTCCCGGCTGAAGGCTGATCTCGATGTCGATCTCGGGTTCGGGCGTATCGACGAAACCATGGCTGATCAGGTTGGCGATGATCTCGTTTAGGCACAACTTGAGATCGGCAGCCACGAGCGGATCTAGCGTCGCCTTGATGAATGCGGAATCGAGCCAATTGTTCAATCGCCGGACTTCTGACGCATGCGGCTTGAGCGCTATGCAGTCCGTGAGCGTCATTTACTGCACTCGGCTATGGCCTCCGCCTCGGTCGTGACGATCGGAATGATGGTGTCGATGCCGGTCGAGCGCAGAACGCGACGCGACTCCTCGGTAGGATTGAAGATCACGAAGCGCCCACCCCTGTTGCCGATCGCCCGCGCTGCTTTCACGAGGATGCGAATTCCGATCGACGCCAGAAATGTCACCTGGGACATATCAAGAATGACTTTATTTCGGCTACCCGAAATGATGCTGAATGGCATGTCGATCTCGCCCGCCCCAGCGATGTCGAGAGACCCGGATAGCGATAGCCGCAGTATGTTGCCGGGCAATTCGGCTTGATCCAGGCGCATTTTCTTCTCCCGAGCAATGTATTCGCGGTGCGGCCGTTGAAGTTGAACGCCGTGTTCATAATGACCGGGAGCAGTTGAGGCGGTCAAGCATAAGTCGTTGTGCAGCCGCTAACTCAGACGACGCGCACGTGTCGCGTCATCGTTAACAGCGCCCGCACGAAAAACGGTCCGGCGAAACGCCATATGGGATTGAGGCGCGAAGGCACCGCGGGTGGTGATGAGAATGGCGATGCCGCCGCCATCTGTGGTTTCACGAAGCGGCGCATGTCTTTGAATGCCAGAACGTCCTCTTGGCTGCCGGTCCTAATCAAATCCGATCTGTAAATGACAACGCGCGAACGGCATCCTTTAGAAACGAGTGTCGGCGCACGGGGCAAAGTCGAGCGGGAAAATGAAGCGCCGGCCCAATCGAGCCGGCGCAGTTATCCGGTCCCCCATGCCTACCAGCCGATCACCCTGGGTAGCCAGGTGGCGATCGTTGGATAGAAGAAGACGATGGTCAGAGCGATGAGTTGCAGACCGATGAAAGGCACCACCCCCTTGTAGATCTCGATTGTCTGCACCGAAGGCGGGGCGACGCTGCGCAGATAGAATAGTGCCCATCCGAACGGTGGTGTGAGGAACGACGTTTGGAGGTTGAGAGCAATCAGCGCGGCGATCCAGACGAGATCGACATTGGCGGCCTGCAGAATTGGCAGAAACAGCGGCACGACGATGTAGCTGATCTCGATCCACTCGATGAAGAAGCCGAGAATGAAGATGATGAACATCATGAATAGGATGTCCGAGTTGATGCCACCAGGCAGCCATTCGAACATCCGGTGCACGAGCCCCTCGCCGTTGAGGCCACGGAAGGCGAGCGCGAATACCTGGGCGCAGATGAGAATGAACATCATCCCCGCCGTGATGCGCGTAGTTGCGAGTGTCGTCTCCTGCAGCACCGAAAACGAGAACCGGCCCGCCACCATGACAACGAAGATCGAGCCGAGCGCCCCCATCGAAGCGGCTTCTGTTGGCGCCGCCACGCCGCCGATGATCGATCCGAGGACCGCAAGAACGAGGGTGACCGGCGGCAGTCCGCACCTCGCGGCCTTCGACCACAATTCGCGCCGCCCCATGCTCTCGCGCTCGGCGAGTTCGACAGGCGGAACGAGCTCGGGTTTCCACCAGCCGAGAAACAACAGGTAGATGACGAAGATCCCCGACAACAGCAACCCAGGTATCAGGGCGGCGGCGAACAGCGTGCCCACGGACTGGCCCAGTATGTCCGCGAGTAGGATGAGGATCGTGGACGGCGGAATGATCTGTCCGAGTGTCCCGGACGCACATATGGTGCCGCAGGCCGTCGGCAGATGGTAACCGCGCCGGATGAGCGCCGGTAGAGTGATCAGCCCCAGGGTTACGATCGTCGCCCCGACGATTCCCGTGGTGGCGCCCATGAGGACGCCGACGAGGATGATGCCGATACCCATTCCACCGCGCAAGCTACCCGCGAGATGGCCAATGACGTCCATAAGGTCGTCCGCGATCTTCGACTTCTCAAGCATTACTCCCATGAAGACGAACAGCGGGATGGCGATCAGCGTGTAGTTGGCGGTCACGCCGAATATGCGTGCGGGCAGCAGGTTGAAGAGCACCGGGCCGAACCCGAGGTATCCGAATACGAGCCCTGAGACGGCTAGCGTGAGGGCGACCGGCATGCCGATCGCGAGCATCAGGAAGAAGGAGACGACCGAAAGGATCGCCAGGAATTCGGTGGCGATCATCTCAATGTCCTGCGCTTTCTGTCGAGATTGCGGGAGTGGCGTCCAGTGGTTCGAAGAGCACGACGAACGCGCGGAGCGCGGCGCCGACGCTCTGGATCAGCAGCAATCCGAAGCCGAGCGGAAGCATGGATTTGAGTATCCACCTGTGCTCCAGCCCGCCGGGGTCGGGTGATTTCTCGCCGATCGCATAGGACTGCTCGACATAGGGTAGTGACAACACCATCAGCAGCGCGACCACGGCGCAAACCAGGATCATCGAGACGAGATCGATGAACCGCTGTACACGAACAGGAAAATGCCCGTAAAGAATATCGACCTTAACGTGCCCGTCATGCAGCATGGCATAGGACAGCCCGAGCAGGCAGATCGGCGCCATGAGGTGCCATTCGAGCTCCTGCATTGCGACAGAACCCGTCCGGAAAAAGTACCGTAGTAAAACATTGAATGCCATGACGCAGACCAGCGCGAAGGCGCACCAGCCGGTAACGCGGCCTATGCGCTCTATGAGCCAATCCAGGCCGTCCGCGGCTTTCCTGACTGTTTGCATTGCGTTTTCCCCCGCACGGATGTGAGTGATGCGATCGACGGGAGGCGAGGCGAACGGCCGGCCACGCGAGGCGTGCCCGCGCCGCTGTTCGCCATAGCCGGCGGCCGGGACTACTTGGCGCTGATCTGCCCGCGGATCTGGGTTTGATAGACGGCCTCGCTGACGCCGGCCCACTTGTCGTGCGTCGCCTTGAAGGCCATGAAGCTGTCATGCACCCTCTTGACGAGCGGGTCCTTCGCCGTGGCATCCGAGAGCACGGACTCGGTCGCCTCCCTCAGCCTGGCGATGACGTCCGGCGGCAGCGGCGCGGCCTTCACACCGTGGTTCTTGATGAGGTCGTCGAGCGCTTCGGCGTTGGTCGCCTCGCACCAGGTGTGGCTCAAGACGTTGCAGGCCGCTGCAGCCGTTCGAACGACCTCCTTGAGATCATCGGGCAGCGTGCCCCAGGCCTTCTTGTTGATGATGAGCTCGGTGACCGTCGACGTCTCGTGCCAGCCGGTCGTGTGATAGTACTTCGCTGCCTTGTGCAACCCGAGCCGGCGATCCTGATACGGGCCGACGAACTCCGCGGCATCGATCACGCCGCGTTCGAGCGCCGGAAAGATCTCGCCACCCGGCAGCAGTTTCACGTCGACGCCAAGCGAGGCGTAGACTTTGCCGGCAAGCCCTGGGATGCGCATCTTGAGGCCCTTGAAGTCGTCGACTTTCTCGACGGGCTTCTTGAACCACCCGGTCATCTGGATGCCTGTGTTTCCAATCGGGATCGGCACGAGGTTGAAGGGATCGTAGACCTCCTCCCACAATTTCAGCCCGCCGCCGTGATAAAGCCAGGCGTTCATGCCCTGGAAGTTCATACCGAACGGAACGGCGGTGAAGTATTGGGCGGCGAACGTCTTTCCGGACCAGAAATAGCTGTTGGCACAATTCATCTCGACGGTTCCTTTCGAAACCGCGTCGAAGCCTTCGAGAGCCGGGATGAGCTCGCCGGCAGCGAAGTGCTGGATGTTCAGTCGCCCGCCGGAGAGTTTCTTGACCAGATCGATGAAGTATTTGGGGCTGCCGGGACCTTCGACGTAGAACGGCGCGCCGGGCCCGTAGGCATTGGTCATCTTCCAGTTGAACGTTGTCTGTGCGCGGGCCACAGCCGGTGCTGCCACGGCCGCCACACCGGCCGTCAAGCCGCTCGTCAAGAATGCTCGGCGCTCCATCGAATCTTCCCCTGGCAAATGCGATCCCCCGCCTGACGCGCGGGTGCAATCCAGGAAGGCAATTGGCATGCCAGGAAAAAAAGCGTGGAGAATCAGTGCGCTCGCAAAGGTGGCGGTGCTTCATCTGCCAAACCGCCCGTCACCCGGTCCACAAGTGCCTGAACTTCATGCAATCGAGCACAACGCCAAGCGCCGGAACCCCGCAGGCACGGTCAGGCTACGTTGGCCGACGTGCGCAGCGGCAATCAATGCGGCGCCCGCGAAATCAGTAACCCGCGGCGCGCCCATCGCTGCGCGGGTCGGCCGCCCCCTCGATGATGCCCGCACGCGACCCGGTCCGATGCAGCACCAGACCTCCCGCATGCCCCATGACCTCGTCGAATGGTCCGATCACCTCGACGTCGTGACCGGCGTCTTTTAGTGCGGCGATGGTCGCTGCCGAAAAGCGGCTCTCGATGCGCAGATTCGTTTGCGTAGCGCCCCAGGTTCGACCGAGCAACCAGCGCGGCGCGGAGATCGCCGCCTGCAGATCCTGTCCATACATGACGTGCCGCGTATAGATCATGGCCTGCGTCTGCGGCTGCCCTTCCCCGCCCATCGTGCCGTAGGGCATCACGCGTCCATCGCGCAGTATCGCCATGGCTGGCTGTATCGTGTGGAAGGGTCGGCGATGAGGCACAAGCGCGTTCTGCCGCGACGGATCGAGCGAAAAGCTCGTCCCGCGGTTCTGCCAGCAGATCCCCGATCTCGGAAGCACCACGCCGGACCCGAACTCCCAATAAACGCTCTGGATGAAGCTTACCGCGCGCCCCTCGCCGTCAATGGCGCCGAGCCACACAGTGTCACCCGGTTTGGCGGGCTGCGGCCAGGCAAGCGCGGTTTTCCTGTCGATTCGCCCGGCGCGCTCGTCGAGATTGGACGCCTCGAGGTAGCGGCGCGGGTCAATCGTCATGTACGCAGGGTCGGTGACATGGGCGTCACGGATCATGAAAGCCTGCTTCGTGGCCTCGACGAGGCCATGAATAAAATCGAAACCCTCGGCGTCGCGGACCCCGAGCCGTTCGAAGAGGCCGAGGATCATCATCGACGCGAGCCCCTGCGTCGGTGGCGGCATTCCGTAGCCGGTGCCGTCGGTCAGTTCGACGGCCAACGGCGAGACGACGAGCGCCTTGTGCCGTTCGAGGTCGGCGAGCCTTATGGGACTTCCAACTGCCTCAAGCTCTGCTGCCATCAACCGAGCGAGATCACCGCGGTAGAAGTCGTCGAGGCCGGCGCGGGCAAGGTGCTCAAGAGTCGCCGCCAGTTTGGGCAGGAAAAACCGCTCACCGATGCCAGGATGCGAGCCGCCCGGCATGAAAGTCGCGGCGAAGCCGGGCATGTCTTCGAGCTCGGCCCGCTTGCCGATGTTATTCTTGACCTGCGTCGCACTCGCGGGAAAACCGCTCTTTGCATGATGCGTGGCGTCGGCCAGCAGCCTCGAAAGTGGCATGCGCCCGCCCCAGCCGTGGCTCAACTCAAGTGCCGCCTGCCAGCCGGCTACCGCGCCGGCGGTCGTCAGCGCCGAAAGCGGCCCGCGCGCGGGGATCGCTTGGAAATGGCCGCGTGCCGAATAGAAGTCGCGTGTCGCCATACCGGCGGCGGCCCCGCAGGCGTCGATGCCGACCGGCGGCCTGCCCCCCTCGCTGATCAGCCAGAAATTGTCGCCCCCCAGCCCATTCATATGAGGGTAGACCACCGCGATCGTGGAGGCCGCCGCGATCATCGCCTCGATAGCGTTGCCGCCCTCGCGAAGAATGGATAACCCAGCCTCTGCCGCGAGATGGTGGGGCGCAACGATCATGCCGCGCGTCGAGTGAGTCGTTTGAAGCATAAGCCCCCGGCGATGTTTCGATTGCTGGCCTCATCTGGAAGCGACAACGGTATGTCATGCCATTCTGCAAATCCAGAGCGGATGCCTTTCGGAAGGTAAGGGCGGCAGTGGCGCGGTTCGGACGGTCCAGCACATTGATCAGCCGCAAGGTCCTTATCGGGAATCGACATGTAATATGTATTTGAAGACGATCGGGCCCCAAGGCCGCCTTGGTCAGCCTAAGCTGCAAGGTGGCGAGCAGGGTACGACGTCAAGATCAGCTTCGAAGGAGGGCGGTGTGAAAATGTTGGGATCGCGACGGGTTTGGATCTGCGCCGCTGCATGTATGGCAATGGCTGCCGGCAATATGTTTGCCAATGCAGCCGATACGGAGCCCGCCGGTGCCGGCCAGTCCCAGCCACAGGGAGGCTCGTCTCGAGCCTCGGCCGAAGCCGGCCAGCAATTGGCCGAAGCCTTTTGCAGCAATTGTCACCTGCTCGGCGGCGAGACGGGAGCGCCGGTCGTGGTCGGCATTCCATCTTTGAAATTCATCGCCAACCGACCGGGCCAGACAGGCGAACGCATCGAAAGCATTCTCGTAAAGCCGCATGCACCCATGCCGGACATGAAGCTGTCGTATCCCGAAATTCGCGATCTGCTGGCCTATCTCGAAACGCTCAGAACAGATAAGTCGGGACCGTCGCTGCTTCCGCCTTTGCCGTATAAGGACAACCCGAAGCTGCCGAGCCCGGGCTGACCGTTCGATTGGAGTTCCACGATGTTCGTCGATGTACTTCGCAGGAGAGCGCTGTCAGGCGTGGTCTTGATGCTGACGGCAGGGTTCGCGTTTCCGGCTAACCCGCAAGCGCAACCCGATGCAGCCCTCATCCAGCGCGGCAAAGTTCTGATCGAGGACCGGTGCTCGGGATGCCACGCAACCGGAGTCTCGGGTGACAGTCCGGTCGCGAAGGCCCCGGCGTTCCGCTCCCTGAAGCGCAAGTATCCGCTGGAGAACCTTGCCGAGGCGCTGGCGGAGGGGATCGTCACGGGGCATCCGGACATGCCGCAGTTTGTATTCACCCCGGCCGAGATCGACGCCATCATCGCGTATTTGGACAGCATCGGTACGCCATGAACCGGCACGACCTGAGCCGGCTGGCTCTGGTCAAGAAGACGTAGGATCGAGGTCACGGCGTTGTCAGTGCCGCCCCCCCTTTCGCCGTACTCGCGCCTCCCCTAACCTGACTGCTGATGACCACCAGTGCCCCGGGGGAAAGCCTGCCATGACGAGCATCACACTATCGGTCGCGCGCCGCATTCTCGACGTCGCGCTTGATAAGAGCGCCGAGCTCAAGCTCAAGCCGCTGGCGGTCTCGGTGCTCGATTCCCGCGGTTGTCTCGTCGCGTTCGCCGCCCAGGACGGAACGAGCCTGCTCCGTGGCGAGGTCGCGCGCGGCAAGGCCTATGGTGCGCTTGCGCTGGGCCAGGGCTCGCGGGCGATCTTCAAGCGGGCGCAGGAGCAGGCGTTTTTCGTCGATGCCGTCAACACGCTTGCCCAGGGCGCGATCGTCCCCGTTCCCGGTGGCGTGCTTATCCGAGACGCTTCTGGCGCAATCGTCGGTGCGGTGGGCATCAGTGGCGACACGTCCGAGAACGACGAGTTGTGTGCGTTCGCCGGTATCGCTGCCGTGGGTCTTACGGCCGACCCGGGTTGATCGCCGGCCGGCCGAATCCTTGCGAGTTCACCGCCCGCCCGGCCACATGCGGGCGAAGACGCGGTCACGCTTGATGACGAGATGGAAGAACGCACCCGCCAGGTGCAACCCGACGAGGCCCGCGACGACCAACGCCCCCATCGCGTGGTACTGGAAAACGACCTTGGCCATGTCCTCGTTCTTGGCAACCCCGCCGAGGGCGGGGATATGCACGCCGAAAGCGTTGAGCGCGCCATAGTATGAGATGCCGAGCCAGCCGCCGATCGGCACGCCAATCAGCATCGCGTAGAGCAGCCAGTGAACGGCGGTGCTGACGGCCTTCTGGGCGGGGCTTAGCGACGGATCAGGTGCTGGAGCGCCCGCCGTGAGACGGTACGCGAGGCGCAACACCATCAACGTGAGGATCGTAAGTCCAATCAGCTTGTGCGCGCTGTAGAGCTGGTTCGTCGTCGCGTCCCAGATATCCGCCCGGCCGCGCTCGGCCATGATCAGTCCGATCGGAAGTGTGACGAGCACAAGTGTCGCCACAGTCCAATGAAAAAACTTGGCAATCGGCGAGTAGCTCGTGCGCTCGGCAGACGAAACCATGACGAAGCTCCTGTACGTGAGGAGCCCCGCCGCGAAGGACGATCAGGCCCCGTGTGCTTTAAGCTTGCAGTCAAATAGCACGTCGCCGTCGGAGAGGACATAGACGTCGGTCTCCGGCCGATAGGCCTCCGATAGCCGCTCGATCGGCGCGAGCGAAAGCCCGGTCTTTCCGGATCCGAGGATGACGGGGGCGACCAGGACATGCAGCCGGTCGACAACTCCCGCATCGATGAACGCCGACACAGTCGTCGCGCCTCCCTCGATCAGGAGTTTTCGGAAGCCGCGCTTGAACAAAGCATCGACGATGGCACGGGGCGGCATGTTCGTCCGGCCACAGGCGAGGCGCTCGCCATCGACCCTGATGGCCTCGACGCCGTTTTCGGCCGGCGTATCGCACGAGCGGACGACGATGCGGGGGGCGCCGTCGTCGGCCGACAAGCAGCGGGCGGTCCCGGGCAGGCGCCGGTTCGGGTCGATGACGACGCGGGCGGGGTGACGGCCCGGCACCCGCCGGACATTGAGGATCGGATCATCCGCAAGTGCCGTGCCAATGCCGACGACGACGGCGTCCACCGCGGCGCGGAGCCGATGAACGTGATCCAAAGCCGCGTCGCGATTGATCCAGCGGCTCTCGCCGGTCGGGGTGGCGATACGCCCATCGAGCGACTGGCCGAGCTGGGCCACGACGAATGGCCGATCGGGCGACGCGTTCACGATGGCCGCAATCGCGGCATCACTGCCGTCTGAAGGTGGGATCGGCTTGAAATTCAGCATGTTATGATGATCTTGCAAAGCCTCGGAGCAGCGTGCACACCGCGTTTCCTTCGATCGCCCACCCCGGGTCGGGATAGTCTGCTAACTGTTCTGAACGGCAGTTGAACGATCGCCGGCCCCGATGATGGTCAGGCTCGAGAGTGGCCGACGAGCCGCACAAAAAGAGGCTCTAACCAAGTTACGATTGGGCGCGCCAGAAGCCGTTCGTCACATGGTAATAAGCAGGGCGGCCTTTTCCGGTTCGGGAAGTCCAGGGAATGGCTCGAGGTTCGAGTGCCTTCGGGCTCTCCCCGGTTGCCTTGGGCAGGCCGTATGGAATGGCCACGATCGAAGGCATGACCCGAATGCGTACCGAATACCGCGATGAGAGGGACTACGGCCTCGGCGTCGCAACCTATGGTCAAGCCGCCATTGCGTTGGCACTTGGCTGGCTAGTCCTCGCCTGGCCCTGGCTCTCGGGCCGCTTCACGATCCCCTGGGACGCGAAGGCCCATTTCCAGCCGCAAATCCAGTTCCTTGCCGACAGCCTTGCACGGGGCGATAGCCCGTTCTGGAACCCATACGTTTTTTCGGGTCATCCACAGGTGGCCGATCCCCAGTCCATGATATTTTCGCTCCCGTTCCTGGCCCTCGCCGCCGTGACGGGAACCCCGAGCCTATGGGCGGTCGATACGACTGTTTTTGTCGTCATCCTCGTGAGTGCCTTGTTTCTGATGGCCTGGATGCGCGATCACGGCTGGCACCCGGCGGGCGCGCTCGTGGCTTCGCTGGCCTATGGTTTCGGCGCGGCGATGGCGTGGCGCGTTCAGCATACCGGACAGGTGATGAGCCTCGCGCATCTGCCGGTCGTGCTGTTCTTTCTCGACCGGGCGTTTCGCACAGGCGGCATCGGGTATGGAATGGTCGCGGGCATTGTCTGCGGGCTGATGGTGATCGGTCGAGATCAGGTTGCCCTTTTGTCGGTTTACCTGCTGATCGGTTTCGCGCTGTGGCGGCTCTGGTTCGACGGGGATCCGGCAGCGAGTTTGAGGCGCACGGGCATTTCGCTGGTGTCGGGCGGCCTGGCCGGGCTCCTCGTCATCGCCGTCCCGGTGGCGCTTTCGATCGCGCTGGCAAGCCAGTCGAACAGGCCCGCGATCGATTTCATCGGGGCCGGCCGCGGCTCGTTCCATCCGGCCCTGGCCCTGACGCTGTTCGTACCCGACCTGTTTGGCGCCTCCGGCTCGATGTGGGATTATTGGGGGCCACCGAGCTACCAGTGGGACCAGTTCTGGGGCCGGCCAGACCTGAACATCGCCCAGAATGTCGGGCAGCTTTATATGGGTGCCATACCTGCCATTTTGGCACTGGCGGGCTTGTATTCCGGGATCCTGTGGAGCCGGGAGGTCCGCTTTTTCTCAGCCGCACTGGGTGTGGCGTTCCTCTACGCACTCGGCTGGTACACGCCCGTTTTCGGCGTCCTGCACGCCTATCTGCCCGGAGTGGGCCTGTTTCGCCGACCGGCCGACGCCGTTTTCCTGATTGGATTCCTCGGCGCGATCCTCGCCGGATACACGACGCACCGCCTACTGCTGATCGAAGCGCAGGTGGGCGAGCGCCGTCTCCAACGGGCGTGCCTCGCCGTAGCCATCACGATCGCCCTTGCTTTTGCCTCGGCCGCCGTGCTGGGCCTGATTATGGACCGGACCGGCATGGGCAGCGGCCCAATGGCTATGTCGGCCGCAGCCTTCATCTTGGCCGCCGCCATTGTCGCCACGGCGGTCTGGATCAATCCGATCCGCCCACTCCTGGCCGCGATGCTGCTCGCGGGTTTCACGGTGCTCGATCTCGCCTGGTTCAATGGCCCATCGAGCTCGACGGCCATGCCGACCCGCATGCTGGAATTTCTGCAGCCGCACTCCGACAATGAGACCATAGCCCTCTTGAAAAAGAAGGTGGCGGCAGGAACGGCTGCCGACGTGAACCGTCGCGACCGCGTGGAACTGGCCGGCCTGGGCTTCCATTGGCCGAACGCGACGATGACCCACCGGCTGGAGCACACGCTGGGCTATAATCCGATCCGCCTCCAGCCCTACGCCGACGCGACCGGGGCAAAGGATACCGTGGGACTGCCCGAACAGCGCGAATTCTCAGCTCTGTTTCCTGGATACAACTCCAAGCTCGCCGACCTGCTCGGCCTCCGGTATGTCGTCACGAAGGGCGAAATCGAGAGTGTCGACAAGCGCTTCAGGACTGGCGACCTTGAGTTCGTGGCGAGAACTCTCGACGGGTTCGTCTATGAGAACCCGAGGGCGCTCCCCCGGGTGATATTTGCGTCCGGCGCCACGCCGGCTCGGTTCGACCAGATACTGAAGACCGGCGTCTGGCCGGACGTCGATCTGGAATCGACCGTCCTGCTTTCCGAGTTTGATGAGAAATCCGCCGGGCTGATCGCAAACCGCGGCAGGGGCGACGTGCAACTCGTAACGTACCGCAACACCGAGGTCGTCATTGACGTCCACAGCGCCCGCGGCGGGTACGTCGTATTGCACGACCTATGGCACCCGTGGTGGAGCGCGACGCTCGATGAACGGCCCGTCCGCATCCTGAAGGCGAACGTCCTGTTTCGCGCCGTCCGTATTCCACCCGGGACTCATCGCGTCGTATTCAGGTTCGAGCCGCTTCGGGGGCTGGCTTTGGGGCTATGGCGCGAGAGCCCCGCTGATCGCGAGTAGGGCAGGTGAACACGAACCGCTAGGCTTATGAATGCGTTAAGTTTTTCATTAAGCCTTGCTTAGCCTGTGGCGCCCATGATGATCGCGAGCGGGAACCCGGCGGACAAGCTATGCCTTTGCCGATAAATACTATGCCAGCGATTGGGGAGCTGGCGTTGGCGCGATTGCGTCCAGTCGGCCCCATGAACTTTCACCCCGCTTGTCTACATTTTGAAGCGCGGCGGATTTAAGACTATGACAGTCAGCATACGGACGAAGCTGTTCGGTGCCATTGCAAGCGTGGCGATCCTGACGGTGATCGCGGCCAGCGTGGCGTTGATGTCGTACAAGGTCGTCGGAGACGTTACCCGCCGCATCGAGACAAGTAGCGTGCCCGGCATGTCGCATGCGTTCGAGCTCGTGCGTCAGTCTGTCGAAATCTCGACGGATGTCGCACAGATTTCCGATGCCACGTCGCTCGACGGACTGGCCTCGAACAGGCGGCGTTTCGAGCGCGGCCGAACCGAGATGCAGGCGGCACTGTCCTCACTTGACCAGACGAGGGTCAATCGGGAGACCATTGCCGGACTGACGCGTCAGGTCCATGAATTCTCCGTGCTCGCGGCCGGTCTCACCTCAGCGGTCGAGAGCCGGTTGGCGCTGGGCGAGGAGCGGACAAATCTGCTCCAGCTTGCGGTTGAGTGGCGGGACAAGGTCGAGACGCGAGCCGTAGGCCCGGCCATGACTGAACCAAAGGCCCCCGTTGCGCTCTCCCCCATCGCGGCTCCCCCGATTTCAGTGCCCTCCGCTTCGCCAAAAGATAGACGCGCCACGCCGCCGTCACCTCAGATGCCGCCCCCCGTAGTCGCCCCGCCGGAGGCATTCGATGGCCTGAACGCGGAGGCTGGCAGAATTCTCGAGCTGGCCCGCGAAATGGCACGCACCGACCAGATTGCCGATATCGAGCCGCTCCAGGCGGCCCTCGTCGCCTCCCTCGAAAGAACAGGCGCCATCCTCGAAAAAAATGCCAGGTTCGATGGTTCCGGTCCCGCATTCGCGGCTTTGCGAACCTTGGCCGATCCCGAGCTCGGCCTCGCCTCCGTTCGCAGAAAGGAGCTCGACGCGCTGGCGAGGGCCGCGACCTTCGGAGAGCAGAGCCGTCGGGCGATGACGCAGCTTACGAACAGCGCCGGGATACTGGCTGCCAAGGCACGCGACGAATTGGGCGGCGCTATCGCCGAGGCGAATGCTTCGCTGACGCGCAGCGCCTGGATCCTCGCCGCGGTTCTCGCGGGGTGCGCCGTCGCGGTAGCCCTCGTGATCCTCTTTGTAAAAACGACGATCGTCGAGCGCTTGACGAACGTAAGCCGATCAGTGCGTCGTCTGGCTGCTGGCGACCTAACGGTAGACGTACCCAAGAGCGGAGACGACGAGATTGCGGCCATCGGACACGCACTCGAAACCTTCCGTGCCAACGAGATCGAGCGCCAGCGCCTTGCGGCCGAGGCCGAGCATGAGCGCGACCGTGCCGAGCGCATCAGGCGCGACGCCGCCGCTGCCGAGGCGACCGCAAATCGCGACCGCGCGGTGGCGATCAACGCCGTAGTCGGTGGCCTGTCGCGACTGGCCGCGCAGGACCTCACCAGTCGCATCACGTCCGAGATGCCCGCCGACTTCCAGAAGCTCCAGACAGACTTCAACCTGGCCGCCCAACAACTGGACCACGCCTTGATGCGTGTTCGCGACGGTGCCGCCGCGATTACCGAGGGCGCGAACGAGATCGCGGATGCGGCCGACGACGTGTCCCGCCGTACGGAGGAGCAATCGGCAAGCCTTGAGGAGACGTCGGCAGCACTGAGCGACATCACCGCAACCGTGCAGCGCACGGCGGTTGCCGCCGCGACAGCGCGCGAGGAGGTGGCCGATGCAAGGGCCGATGCCGAGAGTGGCGGCGCGGTACTCACGCGCACCAAGCAGGCCATGTTCGACATCGAAGCCTCGTCGAACGAGATAGCAAAGATCATCTCCGTGATCGATGACATCGCGTTCCAGACCAATTTGCTGGCGCTGAATGCCGGCGTCGAGGCGGCTAGAGCCGGCGAGGCCGGACGCGGATTTGCCGTAGTCGCCGCCGAGGTGCGTGAACTGGCTCAACGCTCGGCATCGTCGGCCAAGGGCATCAAGGCGTTGATCTCGACGGCGAACAGCCGGGTCGGCGACGGCGTCAAGCTCGTCACGGCAACCGGTGGTTCACTCGAGCGGATCATCGCCAAGGTCGCCAAGATCGATGCGACGATCTCCGAAATCGCTGCGCGCGCCCGCGAGCAGGCCGATTGCCTCGATCAGGTCAATCGTGCGCTGGCCGACATGGACCAGAATACGCAGCGAAACTCCGCCATGGTGGAACAGTCGAACGCCGCTAGCCATGCCCTCAATGCCGAGGCGCATCAGTTGCGCGAGCTCGTCGGTGAGTTCAAGTTGACGGGCGGACTTGCGACGGCCACGTGGGCCGCCGATCGGTCGAGGTACGGCCGCTCGGATCTGGCGCGTTGGGCCGACGATAAGCGCCGCCTGGGTTGATAGGACCGGAATTCGGGACGGTCAGTCGATACCGAGCATCAGCTTGAGGTTCTGCACGGCCGCCCCAGCGGCGCCTTTGCCGAGATTGTCGAGCCGCGCAACCAGAACGGCCTGCCCGAGCGCGCGATTGCCGAATACGAACAGCTCGAGGCGGTCGGTTCCGACCGTCTCGGCCGAAATCCGGCCCGCGAGCTTCTGCGGTTCGCGCGAAACCGAAACCAGCTTGGCACCCTCGTAGTGGGCGACGAGCGCGGCCTCGATGTCACCCGCGTCCGGACGCGCGGGAAGAGTATCGAGATGCAGAGGTATCGAGACCAGCATGCCCTGCCGGAAATTGCCGACCGACGGCACGAATATCGGACGGCGAGAGAGATTTGCGTATTTTTCGATTTCGGCAACATGCTTGTGCTCGAGCCCTAGCCCGTAGAGCTCGAATGCCGGTCCCGTCCGGCTGACTTCATAGGCCGCGATCATGCTGTTGCCGCCGCCGCTGTAGCCAGACACCGCGTTGATCGAAACAGGATAGTCGGCCGGAACCAGCCCTCGGTCAACCAGCGGACGCAGCAGTGCGATGGCGCCGGTCGGGTAGCAGCCCGGGTTCGAAACGAGCTTGGCGCCCGCGATGGCCTTGGACTGGCCCGCATCGAGTTCGGCGAACCCGTAGGTCCATTCCGAAGCGGTCCTATGTGCCGTAGACGCGTCGATGATGGCCGGCGCATCCCCACCAAGAGAAGCCGCCAGCGCGACAGCCTCCTTGGCGGCATCGTCCGGCAGGCAAAGCACGACGACATTCGCCCTCGCCATGAGCTCGCGTCGGCGGTCTGGGTCTTTGCGGAGCGCGGGCTCGATGCTCAGGATTTCGAGCCCGGCAACGCCGGCAAGGCGCTCGCGAATTTGGAGGCCGGTCGTCCCGGCCTCGCCATCAATGAAAACGGAGCGCGTCATGAACCTCTAACTTCCGTCAACCGGCAGCTGGAGCCACCCCGAATACCAGCTTTTTGAGCCAGAGGAAGAGGGTGTCCTGACATGCCATTCCGTAACCCTTGCAGGCGACTTCGTGGCCGCCTTTGTAGATCATTTCGAACGCGACATAGACAATGATGACCAGTCCGATCCACGAGATCCAGGGGTAGGTGACGAGCAGCTTTGCGATGAAGTGCGAGGCGACCGCCATCATGACGATGGCGACGGCGAGACCGAGCACGAGGACGAGTGGCGAGCCCTTGGCGGCGCCCGCGACGGCCAGCACGTTGTCGAGCGACATCGTCACGTCGGCCAGGATGATCTGAAGTAGCGCCGCGCCAAAAGTCATGGGGGCGGCGGCGACGGCGGCTCCACTGGACGTCGTCAAGCTCACGCTGCCATCGTCGTTGGGAACCTGATGTTCACCCCCGACGAGCTGCTGATACATTTTCCAGCAGACGAAGAGCAGCAGCAGGCCACCCGCGAGTGTCAGACCGACGATCGCCAGGAGTTGGGAGGTAATGAGCGCGAAAATGATGCGCAGCACGACCGCACCCGCGATGCCCCAGAAGATCACCTTGGCGCGAATTTCCGGCGCGACCCGCGACGCGGCAAGACCGACGATCACCGCGTTGTCGCCCGCCAGCACGAGGTCGATCATGATCACGTTGATCAGGGGGATGGAATTGGCGATCCACCAAGCGGGACTGACGACCTGGGTAATCTCGGCGAGTATTGTTTCCATCGTTCTTCTACCCCTTGCTGGAATGATTGCGGCGAAATGGTGATGCGACCTTGAGACTGCAAGTCGCGAATGTGTCCCGCGCGCAACTTTTGAAACGCAAACAGCCCGCCGAGTTGGCGGGCTGCTGATTTTGTATCGGTGCGGTGACGCTGGACTTTTAGCGCTTCGAGAACTGGAAGCTGCGGCGTGCTTTCATGCGACCGTACTTCTTGCGCTCGACCACGCGGCTGTCGCGCGTGAGGAAGCCGGCGGGCTTCAACACCTTCCGCAGCTCGGGCTCGTAGTAAGTCAGTGCCTTCGAGATTCCGTGACGGACCGCGCCCGCCTGTCCCGAGAGACCACCGCCAGCGACAGTCACCGTGATGTCGAACTGGTCGAAGCGGTTGGCTGCCTTGAGCGGCTGCTCGAGCAACATCTGCAGAACGGGACGCGCGAAGTACGCGCGGTACTCCTTCGTGTTGATAGTGATCTTGCCCTTGCCAGGCTTGATCCAGACGCGCGCGACGGCGTTCTTGCGCTTGCCGGTGGCATAGGCGCGGCCGAACTTGTCGAGCTTCTGAACGTGCACCGGAGCGGCTTCGGCAGCGGCTGCGAGCGATGCTCCGCCGGGCTTCAGCTCTGCGAGGTCGCTAAGCGATTTGGTTTCGGTCGCCATCGTGCTCATGCTCTCGCGTTCTTGCGGTTCAGTTTGGCTACGTCGAGCGGCGTCGGGTTCTGGGCGGCGTGCGGATGTTCCGAGCCCTTATAGACGCGCAGGTTGCTCATCAGCTTTCGCATGAGTGGGCCGCGCTTCAACATGCGCTCGACGGCCTTTTCGATGACGCGCTCAGGAAAGCGCCCTTCGAGCAGGCGCTTCGGCGTGGTCTCCTTGATGCCGCCGACGAAGCCGGTGTGGCGATAGTAGACCTTGTCGTCGAACTTGCTGCCGGTGAAGACGACCTTCTCGGCGTTGATGACGATGATGTTGTCACCGCAGTCGACATGCGGCGTGTAGATTGCGCGGTGTTTGCCCTTGAGGCGAAGCGCGATAATGGATGCGAGACGTCCGACGACGAGGCCGTCGGCGTCGATCACGATCCATTTCTTGTCGACCTCTGCCGGTTTGGCGACGAAGGTTTTCATGGTGAGCGAATCTCGAGATTGGCTGTGACCGCCGGGCGGCGTCACGGGAAGACGGTCATCTACAGGCCCAACTCGACCCCGTCAACAAGGGAAAAACCAATAGAAACAGCGCCATAAATCAAATGGTAAAATAATACCGCCACGCGGTAATATGTAACCATATCAGTTTGGCGCGGTTGCGGGCCACTTTGCGCGCGTCGCCCACGTGGCGCTTGCGCCAATCAGGCGCGCGAAACGGCGCCCGGCCCCGTTCAACGGTCCGTTCAGCCGCAAATCGGCCGCTTTCTCCTGTGGTCTAGCATTGCCGGATCATGAAACGTACAGATTGCGGAATGTAGATGCGGTGCCGCGGTCGATGTCCGAAGCCGACCGGCGCACCGGTCGGAGCCCGCTAAAGTAGCCCGATATGGAAGGATGGAGTTACCCCTAATGCTTAACGGTCTAAAAGCGCTCGTGGCCGCCGTCGCCCTGGCCGGCGTTCTGGTTTCCGCAACTCTTGCGGTTTCGGTTGGAGCCTCAGCCCAGGAAGTGAAGCAGATCAAGTTGAACGAGAAGCAGGTCCTGGGGTTCATTGCCTCCCAGAAAGACCTGGCCAGTATTGCGACCAAGATCCAGGCCGCCGGTGACAAGCCCGACGCGGCACTCCAGGCCGAGCTTGAGAGCATCGCCAAGAAGCACGGCTTCCAGAGCTTCAACGAGCTCGACGAGGTCGCCGCCAACATCTCGATCGTGATGGCCGGTCTCGACCCTCAGACAGGCGCATTCACAGACCCCGTCGAGGCGCTCAAGAAGGAACTGGTTGACGTCAAGGCCGACACCACAATTCCCGAGGCGGACAAGAAGCAGCTCGTGACCGAGCTCGAAGACGCCATCAAGAATACGCCGAGCGTCCAGAACAAAGAGAACATCGACCTTGTGAAGACGCACCGCGCCGAGATCGAGAAGTCGCTCCAGTAAGCCGAAGCGCGAGAAGCGATCCCAATATGCAGCGGCCCTGGAACTCGATTCCAGGGCCGATTTCGTTTTCGGTGCAGGTTTCTATAAGCACGACAAGGTGCCCGATCAGTCCTGGAGGCGGCGGGTCGCGCCGCGCACCCGCGTTATCTTCGAGTAGATCCAGAAGAACGAGATCAGCATCCGCAACAGCGTCAATGCGAAGAACATGCGGAAAATGAACGAATAGACCACGAACCCCCACGCCCCCCGATGCATCCAGACTTGGGACACGTGCAGGTCGAAGTGCTGCATGAAGTCAAAGAAGCCGCCACGAAGCACGAGGTCGAACCCGAACAGCATCACTTGGAACGGCCCAGCCCACACGGGCTTGCCGTCCCGCGCGAATATCTGATGCCCCTCCCACTGCAGATGGAGGCACGAGAATACAAACAGCACGTAGGCGGCGAGCATCGCGTAGCCAAGGACGCGATAGTAGTTGAGCGCGCGCCGCATGGTTTCGCCGGAGAACGAATAGTCGACCGATTGCTCGAGATCTTCGTGGTTGCGATCGTGCGTGAAGAAAAGCGTCAGCGCGACGACTGTCATCGCCACCGAGAAAGTGAGCGCGAAGATGATCGAAAGCGTGAGCGGCGGCAGTGAGAACCACATGCCGGCCAGATGCGATTTGACGATCGGCGCGTCAAGGCGACAATGGGCGCTTGGCCCTGTAGCAGCCGTCCGTTCCTTCCGCTGAAAAATGGGATCTCCCTGCGCGCGAGGCGTCGTCCATGAACCGCCGTGGGCCATCGGGAGGGCGAGCCGTATGGCTTTGGCTTGAGAGCCCCTTCGTCCCGCCGTTGAATGCGCCAACGCCCTACGTTGAAAGGTCCGCGGTGAGCTGAGGGTGATGATCGATACTGGCGGGAAAGCCGCGGAAGGCGCTGGGCGATGACTGGCGGCCGAGACTAAAGCGCCTGATCGCCGCGGAAATAAGCGCGGTCCTGTCGATGCCCCCACCCAGGGAAAACCGCTCTGCCCCCCAGGAGGCGGCCCCATCGGCACGGACAATGGCGTCATGAAAGCCGGATGAAACCACTTTTTCACCCTTTCACCTGTTCGCCGCCCATACCACCTGCGACAAGTTGGACAACCTGTCACAGATCCGTCATGTTTGAGTCAAGGTGATTCAGACGAGGTGCATCATGCCCCTGAGATCTTGCAGCCATCTACCCGCCATCGCTGCGATTGCCGCCGTAACTCTGGGACTGGCGGGGCCCGCGCGAGCCGATGAGAAAACAGTGAGCTTCTGGACGGCGTACCAAGGGCTCGAGGAGCGAGCGCTCGACGATTACCAAAACGCTGTGACGGCAATCGAAGTCATAGAGAATGGCAGGCAACTGAAAGCACTATCGCGTTCGACGGAATTCGCCACGCTCCACCCAAGCTGTGGCCGCGCCGCCGAAACGCTCTCCTACATGGTGACAAGCCACTACTACAGCCGGCGCCGCCTTGCGATTCCGGCCGACTGGCATGCGTTCTCCGACCAGTATGCCGAGCAACGCCGAACGTGCCTGTCGGATCTGAAGCTCGATATCGGCAAGTACGCGTTGCCGAGCTGGTTCGGCAAATAAGGCCTCTCGTTCCCGCCTGGACCCGTGAGCGCCAGGATGCGAGAGCACCGGAAGCGAGCACCGGGATCGCATCCTCGGAAAGTCGCCGACCGTGGCCGCGCCGTCTATCGGGCTAGGCCCGTCTCAAGCGGCCTTGGCGTTGCGGGCCTTCTTGGCGATCTTGGCAAGGCGCTTGGCAGCATTCTTTTCCTTGCGCTGACGCGCCTGGATCTGGCGGCGGCGGTGGTTGGACATGGTCGGCATGGTAGTCTCCTTCGCTTTAGAGTTTGAATTGCGCGCTGCCAGTGTCAGGCCGACAACCCGCCCCCGGTCGTTGGTACGTCAAGCATCGAGAAGCCGTAATGGGACAGCCACCGCATGTCCCCGGCAAAGAATTGGCGCAGGTCGGGTATGCCGTATTTCAGCATCGTCAGCCGGTCGAGACCGACGCCGAATGCGAAGCCCTGGTAGCGCTCTGGGTCGAGCCCGCAATTCGTCAGGACGTTCGGATGCACCATTCCGCACCCGAGAATCTCGAGCCACTGGCCGGGCTTGCCGATAGCCTCGGCGCCAATGTCGACTTCCATGCTCGGCTCGGTGAACGGGAAGTGGGAGGCGCGGAAGCGCATCTTCACCTCGTCGACTTCGAAGAACGCCTTCGCGAAGGCTTCAAGTGTCCACTTTAGGTGTCCCATGTGGGTCGCCTCGTCGATGACGAGACCCTCGACCTGATGGAACATCGGCGTGTGCGTCTGGTCGCTGTCGCAGCGGTAGACCCGCCCCGGCGCGATGACCCGGATCGGCGGCTTCTGCCCAAGCATCGTGCGAATTTGTACCGGGCTCGTGTGCGTGCGCAACACGAGGCGCGAGCCATCTGGCTTTGGCGCCAGATAGAAGGTGTCGTGGTCTTGCCGCGCGGGATGCTCGGCCGGGATATTGAGCTTGGTGAAGTTATTGTCGTCCGTCTCGATATCGGGACCTTCGGCGACCGAGAAACCCAGCCCGGCGAAGATTTCGATCACCTCGTCGAGCACCTGAGAAACCGGATGTATGCGTCCGCGAGCCTCGGGCCCCGCGCGAACCGGCAGCGTGATGTCGGTTCGCTCGGATGCGAGGCGGGCGACGAGCGCCGCCCGCTCGAGTTCATCCTTGCGAGCGGTAAGAGCGGAGGTGACCCGCTCCTTGAGGGCATTGACCGTCTGCCCGAATGCCTTGCGCTCCTCCGGCGGCAGCGAGCCGAGCGTCGACATGAGCTCTGACACTCGCCCCTTCTTGCCGAGGGCGGAGACGCGAACCGCCTCGATGGCGGCAAGATCTCCCGCCGCCCCGATTTCCTCGAGCAGCGATGTTTCGAGCGTGTCGATGTTCGTGGCGGCGGTCATGGATGCACCTGTCCCTCCCGCTTCAGGCGGGAGGCTCGGAGGAGGTCAGTCTTAAGGGGGCGAATACCGCCACCACGGCCCATCCCACAAGGGAAAACGGGCCGCGGGATCAGGCCGCGGCCGGTCCGGCCGACGCGCCTTGGCCAGCATGGGCCATCGCCTTGTCGACGATAGCCTTGAAGCCGGTCGCATCGTGCACGGCGAGGTCCGCCAGCACCTTGCGATCGATCTCGACGCCAGCCTTCGTCAGGCCATCGATGAAGCGCGAGTACGTCATGCCATGCTCGCGCACGGCGGCGTTGATGCGCTGAACCCAGAGCGCACGGAAGTTGCGCTTGCGAGCCTTACGATCGCGAAACTGGTACTGCAGGGCCTTCTCGACGGCCTGCTTGGCGACCCGGATCGTATTCTTGCGGCGGCCATAGTAGCCCTTGGCGGCCTTGATGACTTTCTTATGCTTGGCGTGGGCTGTGACGCCGCGCTTGACGCGTGCCATATGGCAGTCTCCGAAATTAAAGCGTGTTCAAGACGGGTTTCCGGCGCTGGCGTCAGCGCGCGTAAGGCATGTACTTTTTGACGATCTTGGCGTCGCTGTCCGACAGCACCATGGTGCCGCGCGCCGTCCGGACGAACTTGCTAGTCCGCTTGATCATCCCGTGGCGCTTGCCGGCGGCCTGAGCCTTGATCTTGCCGGTCCCCGTAACCTTGAAGCGCTTTTTCGCGCTGCTCTTCGTCTTCAACTTGGGCATTTTGCTTCTCCGTTCTTTTTGGCTTCGCGCTACGGACCAAAGGGCTCGATCGCGCTATCGCCGTTTACTCGCGGACCCGTCCGCCGACACGCTTTCGCGGCCGGCTGGTCCCCCGCGGGATCGGCGCTTCCGCCAGGCCACGGATGTGGCAACGGCGCTCGCCGGGAAATCGCAGAGGTTGCTTTGGGGGCCCGTGATTTTTTGGGTCGTTCAAAGCATTCGAACCGCCACGGCATGCCCTGCCGGACGGTTCGGAGCCGCGCATATATCCGGAACGGCGCGCGGCGGCAAGCGCTAAAACCCTTACTTCGGGGCCAGAACCATCACCATCTGGCGGCCTTCCAGGCGCGGCTCGGCCTCGACCTTGACGCTGTCGCCGAGTTCGCCCTTGACGCGCTGCAGGACTTGCATGCCGAGCTGCATATGAGCCATTTCGCGGCCGCGGAACCGAAGCGTGACCTTGACCTTGTCACCTTCCTCGAAGAATCGCCGCATCGCCTTGAGCTTCACGTCGTAGTCGTGATCGTCGATGCTCGGCCGCATCTTGATCTCTTTGACCTCGACGATTTTCTGGCTCTTGCGGGCCTCGGCAGCCTTCTTTTGCTCCTGGTACTTGAACTTGCCGTAATCCAAAATCTTGCAAACCGGCGGTTCTGCGTCCGGTGAAATCTCAACGAGGTCTAATCCGGCCTCTTCCGCGCGCTTTTGAGCATCGAAGCGGCTGACGACACCGGCATTCTCGCCGTTTTCGTCGATGAGGCGGACCTCGCGTGCGCGTATCGCGTCGTTGATCCGTGGCCCTGAGCTCTCGCGCTCTTGGGTTCCTCGCATGGGTTTGCGAATTGGGGTCTCTCCGTCAGTTGTTGAAAACAGTACTAGCGCGGCCAGGACGACCGGCCACGTTGACGCAAGGAGAGTTGGCACGATCAGCCGCGAAGTCAAGGACGTAGCGGTGACATGCGGAGCCTAATTCGTCCTTTACCCCTGGTTCGTTACGCCGGCGTGCGATCCCGAAGCCCTGGCCGCGTCGAAAGTACCCGCGAGCGTCGTCGACAGCAGCTCATCGTATACGGCAAGGGTGGCCCGCCTCATGGCGTCGAGTGTGAACCGCGTGCCCGCATGATGGGCCGCGCGTTCAGCCAGTGCCCGCCTCTCGTCGCCTCCCAGTGTAAGCGCTTCGTTCAAGGCGCGGGCAAGCGCATCCGTATCGCCCGGCGTGACGAGCCATCCGGTTCGCGCGGTCGATGCAACCTCGGGCGCGGATAGTACCGTTTCGGGCGGCGCTCCGAGCCTGGTCGCAATCACAGGGCACCCCATGCGCTGTGCTTCGATAGAGGTTCGGCCAAAGGCCTCCGGCTCCACCGACCCGATCACGGCGACGCTTGCGAGCGCGAACGCCGCTGGCATGTCGTCGGCGTGCCCAGGCAACACGACACGCCCCGCGAGCCCGAGCCTGCGGATCAGCGTTTCGAGTTCGGCGCGGTAGCCGGCCCGTCCCTGATCGTCTCCGGCCAGAACGGCGGTCCACGACAGTGACGGCGCTTCGCGCGCCAGCCGCGCCAACGCTTCGATCAGGATGGTCTGCCCCTTCCAGCGCGTCAGCCGGGCGGCCTGCAGGATCACGGGCACTCCCTCGGTCAGCCCCCAGCCTTCCCGAAGCCGGTCGATACGCCCGCTGGCGAGTGTCGAGCGGTCGAACAGAGTCTCGTCGACCCCGCGATGTATGATCCGTAGCCTATCGGCTGGCGTGCCGTATCTGCTTTTGACGAGATCGGCCGTGTAGGCGGAATTTGCGATCACGAGGTCGCCCGACGCCATGACCCGGTTATAGGCCCGCTTGAAACGGCCGCCTTCGTTGTAGGCACCGTGATACGTCGTGACGAAGGGTCTCTTCGTCCGCCGCGCCGCCATCAGGGCACTCCAGGCGGGCGCCCGTGAGCGGGCATGGACGAGATCGACTTGCTCGGCCACGATGAGCCCTGCAAGGCGGCCCGCATTGGCGATCATGCGCAATGGGTTCTTCGTTCCTGCGGGAAATGGCACGAATTCGCCCCCGGAGGCGACGATGCGCTCGGCCAGTCGCCCACCCTCGCTGGCAACGATGGCCCGACCACCGGCCGCAACGACCGCCGCGGCGATCTCGACCGTCGACAATTCGGCGCCGCCGGTATCCAGGGTCGGTATGATTTGTAGGACGGTCGTGCGATGTGCGGCCACGTCGAGAGGCTCCGGTTAAGATCGAAAGTCGATACGATGAGTGACGCCGCAGTGCAATTTATCGAAGTCGATGGCCACCCCATCGCGACGCTGGCCGAGCCCCGCCCGGAGTCGGGATCTGTCGGGCTATTCTGGCTGCCGGGATACAAGTCGGACATGTCGAGCACCAAGGCGGCCGCCGTTGCGGACTTTGCTCGCTCGCGCTTCGCCATGACCCGCTTCGACTACAGCGGCCATGGCAGTTCCGGTGGCAGGTTCGAGGACGGCACCATCGGCCGCTGGCTCGACGAGGCCGAGGCCGTATTCGCGGGCGTGGCGTGCCGGGTGACCTCGGGTCCGCAGATTGTGATCGGATCGAGTATGGGGGGGTATCTCGCACTGCTGCTGCTGCGGCGGCTCATCGCGCGGTCACCCGCCATGGCCTCGCGGATCGGCGCGCTGGTGCTGATCGCGCCGGCCTGGGACATGACGGAAGCGCTGATGTGGGACGAGTTCGGTCCCGAGCAGAAGCGTGCGCTCATGGATGAGGGCTGTTTGCTCCGCCCGTCGGCTTACGGCGAGCCCTATAAGATCACCCGCGCCCTGATCGAAGAGGGTCGCACCCACCTAATGGCCGGTCGGCCATTCGACCCGGGACGGCCCGTTCATATTCTGCAGGGTCTCGACGACCCCGATGTTCCCGCGGCCCACACGCGCGGACTGCTCGATATTCTCGGAAAGACACACCTGACGCTGGAGGAGATCCCTGAGGGCGACCATCGCCTGTCCCGTCCCGAGGACATCTCCCGCATGTGCGAGGTCATCGAGGGCCTGGCAAGACGTATCGCGAGCTGACGTCCATTCGACATCGGCGAATGAACCACAGCGGCGCGGAATTCTGAGAAATTATCGCGAGCGCCCATTTTTTGCCTGAAACATCCGGCGGTTATCCGGACGCGGGGGCTGACGATGGGAGTAAGCATGCCAGCACACCCGCGCCACGACGCCAGATTTGAACCTTTTGACGACGACGTGGGCTTCGACCCCGGCTACTCGAACGGCTTTTCGTCGTCGGATTTCTATCCAGGCGAACGGATTGTTCCACTCCCCAGCCGCCGAAGGGGCAGGGCCATCGCGCTGGCTGCGGTCGTCGGACTGTCGGCGACCGGAACGGGTTGGTATTTCTGGGGAAGCGACCAGAGCTGGCAGGAGCTGTCCACCTCGGCCGTCACCAAGATATCGACCTACGCGCAGTCGTTTTCGAAGCCGGCAGATAACCCGAGCCCTGCCGCTCCCTCCGTCGCCCCGTCCGCCGGTACCGAGCCGCCCCCGCGCGAGCCAACGCCGGCCGTGCCACAGGCCGCGAACATGGCCGCCCTTCCGCCACCGGCGACGACTGGCTCCATTTCACAGGCATCGACGGGCACCCCGTCACCGGCCGCCGATGCTCCGGCCGCTCCCGCCGCCGTCACCAGAGTGATCGTCGACGCCCCGGCGCCGCCGGAGCCTGCGCCCGAGCCGCCCGATCCGTTGAAAAAGCGCGCGGCCTCGGTTGGGCTGCACCCTGAGTTGTCGCCCGTGCTTCTGGCCCGGCTCTCCGCCGCCGACTATCGCAATGCAGAAGTGGCCATCAAGTCCGCGCTTTCCGAAACGCCCGACGACGGCGTCTATGTCTGGCCGCGGCAGCGCAAACCGGAGCACGCCCTCTTCGAGGTTCGCTTTGTTCAAGGCGCGGCCCCGAGCTGTCGCCGCTACGTCGTCACGATCACCAAGGATCGCTGGCTGACGACGGCGCTGCCGATGGAGAAGTGCGGGCCCAAGTATGCGAGCCATCAGCGCCGCAACTGACCGCTCGCCTCATCGGCTCCGCCGCTCACCTCTTCGGCGCAGCCGCTCGAGTCGAGGGCGTGCCGCAACTCGTCGACGCGTCGCGCCGAAGCTGACCACTCGGCAATCCGAACGTAATTGTCGGTCAGCCAGTTGAGGGCGCCAAGCACAATCGTGAAGGCCGCGGCGAGCTGCATCACCGCCCCGAGCGAGAGCTCTCCCGACACGTACTTCGGTGCCGCCAGGAAGAGGGGCAGCACGGGCGCAAAGAAGGTGTTGCTGTTGGTCATCCACGTGACGCGGCAGTACTCGCGGATCACGAGCTGCCATCGCCGCATCACGCCATTGAACGCCGCCGTGGTGGTCTCGAAGGCGCGCGCGGCGGCCGCGCCTCGGACGCCGGGTGGCTCAGATCGTTCCTCCGAGTACCCTACCGCCGCGTGCGACAGCTCGAACAGGAATTGTCCTTCGGCCTCGTTCTTTTGAGCGACGCGGCGCATGAGCGGCTGCCCGATCACGAACATCAGGCTTGAGACCATTGAGGCATAGAGAACCGCCGCGATGCAGAGGTAAGCGGGGATGACGACTGTGACGCCAGACAGATGAACCGTCAGCGACCCGCCTACCGTCAGGAGAATGCCGGCAAAGGTCACCCCGAGTAGCAATGCGTTGGCAAAACCGATCGCGAGTTCCACCAGCGGCTCGGTTCCGAGCCGGACATCCTCGACGATGCGGTACTCGGGGCTTCCCTGTCGCTCCCCGTCGACCTGGAAGTTACCGTTGCGGCCATGCCAGACCCAGCGGTCGATGAGCGTCGTCGTGATCCACCGGCGCCACGACATTTGAAGTGTCATTCGGCAGTAGACCATCGCGACCGCACATGCGGCGCCAGCCAGAATGAGGCCCGCGAACACACCGAGTGCGGGGACGATCTCGGCCGCCTGCTTGCGCTCGAGCATGTCGAAGAACCAGCGCTGCCAGCTGTTGAGGCCAATGTTTATGACCACATTGAGCAGCAGAAGTCCGACAGCAGCGCCAGCAAGTAGCGTAGCGGCGAGCGCTTCGGGCGAGCGCCAGTAGCCCAACGAAAAGCGCAGGAAGCCGATTGCGGCACCTCGGTGCATTTCGGTGCCGCGGTCGCTTGAAGTGATTGGCTGTGTGCGTGGACGATCGATTGTCATGATGTCCGTTGCTTTTGGCGTCGCGCAAATGCTCGAGGCCGAGCCACGGTTTGTGATCCCGGCTCAGTTCAGTTTCCACCAGCGAGCGCAATTTCCCAAATCATCGGTCACAGATGTGGCCACTATAGGCTACTCGCCCTTTTCGATGCTCGTTATGCGCTCAAGCAGGCGCGGGCGGCGTGGCGCGGACGGCGCGTCGTTCTGGGGTGCCGTCGCCGCCGCCGGCGCGGCATTCGCGGCCTGTGGCGCGGGCATGCGATCCGACATGGCCGCCAGCGAGGGTTGCGGTGCAGGTGGCGCTGCCTCGGCATTCCCACCCGGTTCAACCAGATTGACGATTCGCGCTGACGCAGAACCCGGCTGGGCAGCCGAATGCTGAGCCGCTGCCGACTGCTGAATGCCTGCTGAGAGTGCGGCCGCGCCCGTATCGAGCGCTCCGGCCTTCTTGTCTGCGAGCGGTGTGAGCTTCACGACGCGTGGGTCGCTGATCCGCTCGGCAAGGCTCGGACGCGCCTCACTCCGTGCTATCGGCCCCGACGTCTGAACCGATCCCGCACCGAGCTTCTTCATCTCGTCCATGTAGTGGGCGGCCTGACGTGCCAGACGCTCGTTGACCGCCGAGACCTCCGCTCGAAGGCTCTCGATTGTGCTGGCCTGCTCCTTGCTCTGGGCCTCGAGGGCCGAGATCTTCGCCTTCATGGCAATCGGAGTTTCGCGCGTTCCTCTCTCGGTCGTCTCGGCGCCCTCGTAAGCGGCCAGCGCCGCCTTGAGGCGTGCAACCTCAGCGGCGAGATCCTGGGTCTCGGATTTCAGCTTGCGCAACTCGGCCTCGTTCGAGCGCGCGCCCTCGGTTTGGGCCTCCGCGGCCTCGACCTTGGCCCGGGCCAGTGCATAAGCCGTTCGCAGTTCGGTGAATTCGGCGTGGAGCCGGTTGAACTCGGCGGTGCTCGCTTCGAGCGTTGCCTTGCTCGCGGCGCCGATGGCCCCAGACACAGCCGCAACGACGCCCGGTTCCGCGCCGCTCGACGGGTTTGCGATGACGGACTGTAGCCGCTCGATAAGCGAGGCCTGATCGCGCGACTTGGCTCGCAGGGCCTCGATCTCGGACCGCAGCGCCACCTCGCCATCGAAGCGCGAATCAGCAAGTGCGTCCTGATTGCGTGCGGCCCGCGTCGACAGCGCCGTCTTGAGCTGTTCGAGTTCGACGCCTTGCTGGTTGTTGATCTGGCCCGCCTCGGCAATCGCGCGCGCTTGCCGCTGCGCGGTTTCCGCAAGCGTCGTCACTTCCCGGTCGCGTTGCTGTAGAAGCTTTCGCGCCTCGCCGAGCCGACCCTCGATTTTTGGCAGTCTGTCGGTCACGGTCTGCTCGAGTACGCGCTTTGCGTTTTCGAGTTCCTCGATCTTGGACGTCTGAGCGTTGACGCGGCCTTCAAGCTCGCTGATGCGCGCATCGCGGCGGTTGACCTCGATCTTCTGGCGCGCAGAGCCGAGCGTCACCCGCTCCAGTTGCGATTCGAGATTGTGAACCCTGATCGCATGCTCGGCTCGCATGCGGTCGCGCTCGGCGCGGATCTCGGTTTCGGTCAGCGGCAGCGAGCGTCGCAACGCCTCGGCCGTGAGCCGCATGGTCCGGTTGCGGTACGCGGGCGCTATGATCACCGCGATCAGCATCGCGGCAAGAAAGCCGAGCGCCACGAGCATGATCGTGTTGATCGTCATTCGGGCGCCGTTCCCCTCGAGGCTTCCGCACCGGACGCCGGCCCTCGCCGGCCACCGATGGCGGGTCAATCATTCAAGGCTTCAACCGGGACCACGACCCTGGCACGCCTTCGCGGCGCGACCCTACACGACGTGATCATGCGTGGCCAGCATATCAAGAGCCCCGCCTGCGGGTGACTGACAGCTTAGAATGGGTTCCATGTCGGCTGGCGTGTATACTTTGTATAGCCGACATTGGCGCCGAGCCTCAGCCCCACTCCGGAGCGTATCACGGCCAGCGTCACGTCATCGCTCTTCTGGAACTGGACGCTCACGCCGCCCACGAGATAGGCGGACCCTTCGACGCCACCGAAGCGCTGATAGATTTCCGACGGGTCGGACAGGCTGTAAACGAGCACCATGACTTTCGAGCCCTCGCCGCCGACGTCGTAGCCGAACGACGGCCCTTGCCAGAACACCTTATGATCGCCGGCATCCTTCGTGTACAGGACCCCCTCGCCATAACGTAGCCCGGCGAAGAATGCCCCGCCGGTATCCTCTCCCAGGACATAGCCGTTGGGCCGTCCCGCCTTGCGATAGGTGTGCTCGATGGCGCTGGCGAGGCCCTGGCTGATCGATCCGAAGAACCCGCGCCCCTTCTCGACGATCTCGCCCTGCTCGTAGTAGCCGCGCGTCGGCCCCTCGTTGGCGTAGCGAGGCGGCGGTGGATTGTCCGCCGGTGGTGGAGAGGAATAGGGCTGGCCGTAGCCGCGGGCCGGAGGCGGCTCCTCGGCGCGGTCCCTCCCGCCATACGACTGCCCTCCATAGGACTGGCCGCCATAAGTCGGGCCGGAGCTCGGGGGCGGCGGGTAACCGCCACTCGGTGGCGCACCATAGTCCTGGCCCGCCGGCGGACGGTAGGAGTCGTCGGAGCGGGTCTGCGAAGCCGCATCGTAGGACGTCACCGCGACGGCCAGCAGGCCCGTCAGGGCGGCAAGGCCAAGTCGCCCGGCGGTGCTCCGGGCGGCAAATCCGGCTTTAGAGGCGGGCGTGTCGTGTTGCGAATCCAGCCCACACGACAGCAGCGCTCGCCAGCCGCGGAAAAACGTATCGATCATGGCGATCGTGCTCCTTGTCGGTCGCGTGGAATACGACGGGCACGATCATGCCATTGCCCCCGTGATTCGTGATGCATCTTGTTTAGAAAAACTGGTGCTAAACTGTGACCGAAGCGCTGCAATTCCATGAATTATTGTGGCTTTTGAGCAAGCTCCGCCGGTTTCCAGGTGTCGGCGCTCGATCCGAGTTCCGCAAGCGGCGCGCAGGCCGCCGCAAATGTCGGATTGAGATAATTGTTCCCTTCCCGGCCATATAAGAGCGGCCGTCCCTGTAGGTCGCAGACCATTCCTCCCGCAGCCGTCAGAATCGCCTCGCCGGCTGCAGTGTCCCATTCGTAGGTGTCGCCGAGTTGCGGGTATATATCCGCCTCTCCTGCCGCGATCAGGCAGAATTTGTAGGATGATCCGAGCCGACGCGTCTCTGAAATGGGGAACTCGCGGAGAAAGCGGTCGCAGGCCTCCAGATTTCGCGACCGGCTCTGAAGCGCGATGAGCCCGCCGCTGGCGATGATTTTCGAGCGATCCCGGACCTTGACGATGGCGGGCGACGCCTGTTCGAACGATGCGGGAGCATGATCGCTCTTGGGGTCGATCCGCGCCCTGAGCGCCTGTCCGCGGCCGTCGGTCACGAGAAAATCCGACAGCGCGGGGGCATAGATGAGGCCATAGACGGGCGCGTTCGCCGCAACGAGCGCGATGTTGATCGTGAATTCGGGATAGCCGGCGACGAACTGCTTGGTTCCATCGAGGGGATCGACCAACAGAAACGGATCGGTGAGCCGGGGTCTGCTGCCGGCCGCGAAGGCCTCCTCCGAAATGACCGCGAGCGCGGGAAATATCTCGGCCAGCCGCGCGAGCAGCAGCGTTTCGACCTCCCTATCGGCGTTCGTCACTGGCGACCGGTCGGCCTTGGTGTCGACGGTGCAGCCGGCCTCGAAGTAATCGATCTCAATGCGTCCCGCCGCCAGCACCGCCGGCAGCAGCAGGTCGGTCAGTCGGCGATGCTCCAGTGGTGTCATCAAGGCTCCAGTCTCGCGCTAACGCCCGCCCGGCGGATCGGATTGTCCGTTAACGATTTCAGAACCGACGGAAACAGGCCACCGCTCCGGCCGATTGTGCGTATGGTCATAACGACACAGTCCGCTGATGAGAATCGATTAAACCGTTTGCCTTACGACATCAGCGCGTAGACCGTTTGGAGCGCCGCGAAAACATGACAGTTGCCCACCCCACCGACCTCGAACTCGCCGCACTGATCTCGAGCAAGATCTGCCACGACGTCATCGGGCCGGTTGGTGCGATCTACAACGGCATCGAGATCCTCGACGAGGATAATGACGCCGATGCGAAGTCCTACGCGATGGACGTCATTCGAAATGTCACCGAGCAGGCCTCCGCCAAGCTCCAATTCGCGCGCTTCGCGTTTGGTGCTGTTGGATCGGCCGGCGCGATGATCGACCTTGCCACGGCCGAGCAGATTTCCCGTGGCTTTGTCGGTCAGGGCAAGCATACGCTCGTCTGGAACGGTCAGCCCGGCTACATGGCGAAGGACCGGGTGAAGTTGTTGTTGAACCTTGTGGCTTCAGCTCTGGCTGCCCTTCCCCGCGGCGGCGAGATCGAGGTCAACGTCACCGGCTCCCTCGAGGTTCCGACGTTCCTCGTCCGCTGCAAGGGTCAGGGCGCCCGTCCGCCCCAGCACCTGACCGATTTCATCGTCGGCAATGTGACTGAGCCGCTCAACGCAATGAGCATTCAGGCCTATTACACGTGGCGTCTGGCCGGAACCGCCCTCATGGGCCTTCAGATCCTGAAGGACGGCGACGACATCCTCCTGTCCGCTACGCCGGGCTGAAAACGGCGGAAGTTGGCGTCCGGACTGACCCGGCGGCGCATCAGGCAATATAGTGCTGAGTCGTGAACGCCAGTTCATAATCCACCGCCGGGCGCACCACCCGCTTTCGCAGCGTGCTGAAAGCTGTTAGAGCGGCGTCCAATGTCAAAAGCGATCTACATCCTGAACGGTCCGAACCTCAACCTGCTCGGCACGCGCGAGCCTGCGGTCTACGGCACCGAGACACTTGATGACCTTCGTCGGCGCTGTGAGGCAAAGGCGGAGGCGCGCGGCGTCTCGATCGACTTCCGGCAGTCGAACCACGAGGGCGACCTGGTCGACTGGGTTCAGGAGGCGCGGACAAAGTCTTTGGGCCTCATCATCAACGCGGGTGCCTATACGCACACGTCGGTCGCGATCCTCGACGCCCTCCAGGTTCTGGAGGTGCCCGTCATAGAGGTGCATCTTTCGAACATTTTCCGGCGCGATGCGTTCCGCCACCACTCGTATGTTTCACTTGGCGCCAAAGGGGTGATCTGCGGTCTGGGAGTTCGGGGATACGAACTCGCCATCGACGCCCTGGCCGACCACGCCTGAAAACATGAAGAAATCCAGTTCTCGACCAAACACATCTCGACGCAAGGGACCGCCGCCGATGGGCAAGGACGATGCCAGGGACGCAAAGGACGCGAAAAAGGAGGATGTCCGCAACGAGACGAGCGAGCAGAAGCTCATTCGCGATCTCGCAGCCCTTCTGAGCGAGACCGGACTGACCGAGATCGAGATCGAAAAAGGTGATCTCAAGGTCCGCGTCGCCCGCTCAGTCACGGTTGCCGCGGTTGCCGGTCCTGCCGTCGCAGCGCCCGCCGCCGCTCAGCCTGCTCCGGCCGCCGCACCAGCCGATATTTCGAAGCATCCCGGCACGGTAAAGTCTCCGATGGTCGGCACCGCTTACCGCGCGCCTCAGCCGGGCGCCGCTCCATTCGTAGAGGTCGGCTCGCGTGTCACGGCCGGCGAGCCGGTTCTCATCATCGAAGCGATGAAGACGATGAACCAGATTCCTGCGCCAAAGTCGGGCACGGTCGTCGCCATCCTGGTCGAGGACGGCCATCCGGTCGAGTTCGGCGAGCCGCTATTGGTCATCGAGTGAGCTGATGTTCGACAAAGTCCTGATCGCGAACCGTGGTGAGATCGCGCTGCGCATTCAGCGCGCCTGCAAGGAACTCGGCATCGCGACGGTCGCGGTCCATTCAACCGCCGATGCCGACGCCATGCACGTGCGCCTGGCCGACGAAAGCGTCTGCATAGGTCCGCCGCCGGCTGCGGAGAGCTATCTCAACATCCCCCGCCTTCTCGCCGCCTGCGAGATCACTGGAGCGGATGCGGTCCATCCAGGTTACGGCTTCCTGTCCGAGAACGCGCGCTTCGCCGAGATTCTCGAGGAGCACAACCTGACGTTCATCGGCCCGACGTCCGAACATATTCGCATCATGGGCGACAAGATCGCCGCAAAGGAGACCGCCAAGCGCCTGGGCATCCCTTGCGTGCCGGGCTCCAACGGCGCGGTGAGGTCCGAGGCCGAGGCGATGGCGGTCGCGAAGGAGATGGGCTTCCCCGTCCTCGTCAAGGCTGCATCCGGCGGCGGCGGTCGCGGCATGAAGGTCGCCCACACGGCGCTAGAGCTTCCGCTTTCCCTCGCGACCGCCAAGGCGGAGGCAAAGGCCGCTTTCGGCGACGACAGCGTCTATATCGAGAAATATCTCCAGAAGCCTCGCCACATCGAGATCCAGGTCTTCGGCGACGGCAAAGGCAATGCGGTTCACCTGGGCGAGCGAGACTGCTCGCTCCAGCGCCGACACCAGAAGGTCTGGGAGGAGGCCCCCTCGCCAGCCCTCAACGCCGCGCAGCGCCGGGAGATCGGCGAGACCGTGGCTCAGGCGATGCGCGAGCTTCGCTACCGCGGCGCCGGGACCGTTGAGTTCCTTTACGAGGACGGCAATTTCTACTTCATCGAGATGAACACGCGCCTCCAGGTCGAGCATCCCGTGACGGAGATGATCACCGGACTGGACCTCGTGCTCGAGCAGATCCGCGTGGCCGCCGGCGGCTCACTCTCGATCACGCAGGAGGAAGTCACGTTCTCCGGCCACTCGATCGAGTGCCGCATCAACGCGGAAAACCCCAAGACGTTCACCCCCTCGCCAGGCAAGATCACCTACTGGCACCCCCCTGGCGGCCTCGGCGTCCGCGTCGATAGTGGCGTTTACCAGGGCTACCGGATCCCGCCGAACTACGACAGCTTGATCGGTAAGCTCATCGTCCACGGCAAGACGCGCAACGAGTGCCTGATGCGGTTGCGGCGTGCCCTGTCAGAGTTCGTGATCGACGGCATCGACACCACGATTCCCCTCTTCAACGACCTGATCAAGCAGCCCGACATAGCCAACGGCATTTACGATATTCACTGGCTGGAAAAGTACCTGAAGCAGTAGCTCACCGCGGAAAGCGGGGCTATCGCGCCGCAGCGTTGCTGTGCCCGGAGACCCTCCCCGGGACCCTCCCAGGAACCTGCTCCGGGACCCTCCCCGAGGCCTCCGTGAAACTAGGTGCGATGTGCAAGTCTCGATCACGCAAAATCGCGACGGATTGCCCGGCGGATCGAAAGACTAGATTAACATGGTTTCGGCACTCTGGCGGCCTCTCGAGAGACCTTTGGAGCAAGCCACGCCGTGAGCGACATCAGAACCTGTCTGGTCGTTGATGACTCCGAAGTCGTTCGGAAAGTGATGCGGTCGATCATCGAAGGTATCGGCATCGCGGTCGACGACACCGCAACGATCGCGGATGCAACGGCCAAGTGTCGGCAGCGGCTCCCCGACATAATCGTCCTCGACTGGATCGTTCCCGGAGGCAACCCGCTGGAGTTCGTGAGCACCCTGCGGTCGAACTCGCGAGGCAAGCAAACGCCGGTCCTGTACGTGATGACCAACAATGATCCCGCCGAGATAGCCAAGGCGCGGTCGGCCGGCGTTTCCGAAATCATGCCGAAGCCGTTCCATCGCGTGCAGCTGGAGGCAAAGGTGCTAGGCCTGCTGGCGGCGCCGCGGGATGCGGCCGCTGACATTCTGGCCCAGCGTCCGCTGATGCGCGCGGGCGTTCCCGCCCACCGAACCGCGATCGAAGCTTGAACCGGTGGCTTGACTTCGAAGCGACGAGCCAACTGCGGGAGCCACGGACGGCGCCCGGACCACCGGTCGGTCGGCCCGGCGATGCGCCTCATTATCCTCGCCGATACGCCATCAACTTCGTCGAATAATTCCCACGACGAGACGGACTGGCAACGTTCGTGACAGCGCCTTCGCGGGAATGCCCCGCGAAGCGCCGAAAAGGCGACGTCAGCCGCGCCGGGAAGCCGGCACGAAATCGCGGCGCGGCGAGCCGAGGTAGAGCTGGCGCGGACGGCCGATGCGTTGCTCGGGGTCCTCGATCATTTCCTTCCACTGGGCGATCCAGCCGACGGTGCGCGCCACGGCGAACAGGACCGTGAACATGTCCTTTGGGAAGCCCATCGCACGCAGCGTGATGCCGGAGTAGAAGTCGATGTTCGGGTAGAGCTTCTTCTCGACGAAGTACTCGTCCTGGAGTGCGATGCGCTCGAGCTCGATCGCAACCTTGAGCAGTGGCTCGTCTCTGACGCCGAGTGCATCGAGAACCTCGTGGCAGGTCTTTGCCATGACCTTCGCGCGCGGATCGTAGTTTTTATAGACACGGTGCCCGAAGCCCATCAGGCGGAAGCCGGAAGACTTGTCTTTCGCCTTGGCTATGTACTCGGGGATGCGATCGACCGAGCCGATTTCCTCAAGCATGTTGAGCGCGGCTTCGTTTGCGCCGCCGTGCGCCGGTCCCCAAAGGCACGCGATACCGGCCGCGATGCACGCGAATGGATTGGCGCCCGACGAACCGGCCAGACGCACCGTCGAGGTCGAGGCGTTCTGCTCGTGATCGGCGTGGAGGATAAAGATCCGGTCGAGCGCGCGGGCGAGAACCGGATTGACCTCGTAGGGCGCGCAAGGAACCGCAAAGCACATCTGCAGGAAGTTGGCGCTGTAGTCGAGGTCGTTGCGCGGATAGATGAACGGCTGCCCGATGGAATACTTATAGGCCATCGACGCGATCGTCGGCATCTTGGCGATCATGCGATGGCTGGCGACCTGCCGCTGCGCTTCGTCGGTAATATCAGTCGAGTCGTGATAGAAGGCGGACAGAGCGCCAACGACGCCAACCATCACCGCCATCGGGTGTGCGTCGCGCCGGAAGCCGGTGAAGAACTTCGTCATCTGCTCGTGGACCATCGTGTGATTTGTGATGGTCTTGTCGAACTTGGCGAATTCTGTCGCCGTCGGCAGCTCCCCGTGCAGCAGCAGGTAGCAGGTCTCGAGGAACGAGGCGTGCTCGGCGAGTTGCTCGATCGGATAGCCTCGGTAAAGCAGCACGCCTTCGTCACCGTCGATATAGGTGATGCGAGAGGTACAGTTTGCTGTCGAGGTGAAGCCAGGATCGTAGGTGAAGCAGCCGGTGTCCTTGTAGAGCTTGCCGACATCGATCACATCAGGCCCGATCGTGCCGGATCGCACGGGAAGCGAAGTCTTGCTGTCGCCGAGCTGCATCTCAGCCGAACGCTCGGCTCCCGGAGCTAGGGCACCTTTAGCGTGGACGTTCATGAGCAAGCTCTCCTCATTTTCCGCTAGGCGCCTCCTGACGGACCGCGCCACGCACCGGTTCTGTTGCACTGCAGCAGCATAGCCTAGCTGCGACCAATGCGCCACTTGATCGAACGTTGCGCGAGTTGCTGCCAGCTAGACTTTTGTCGCGTCGGTTCACTGAGTTGGTGATAATCGCGCAAGCGTTTCTTCGCGCCCGAGAACGGCCATCACATCGAACACGGGAGGGCTGACAGTCCGTCCGGTGAGGGCCGCGCGCAGTGGCTGTGCAACCGAGCCGAGCTTTGCGCCCGTTTCCTCAGCGAAGGCCCGCACGATGGCCTCCAACGTGGGGGCGGACCACTCGGGCGACGCAGCGAGCTTAGGGGCGAGCATCTTGATCGTCGCCAGCGCTGCCGCGTCGAGCTGCTTCGTCGCCTTTTCGTCGAATATGAGTGGTCGGGCCATGACGATGAACAGCGCGCCGTCGACCAGATCGGGCAGCGTCTTCGACCGCTCGCGCAGCGCGGGAAGCAGGGACTGGAACTTGTCCCACCCGGCCTCGGAAAAGCGCCTTGCGAGCGCACGTCCATCCGTAACGCCGGGCAGCAGGACCAGAACGTTGCGGGCGAGGTTCAGATCCCCGCGTTGAACCTTGGGATCGTGCTCGGCCGTCAGCGCCTCGAAGTTCCCGATGTACTTTTCGAGTAGGTCGCGCGAGCGCGTGACGAGTTCCTCCGCGCTTGCCGACTTGATGTAGTGCGCGTTGAGGTCCTCGAGCTTCTTGAGATCGAGCCGTGCCGGCGACCGGCCGATGCCCGGCAAGTCGAACCACTCGATGAGTTGTGGCGTTGCGATCACCTCGTCGTCGCCATGGCTCCACCCGAGCCTCACGAGATAGTTGCGCAACCCGGCCGGCAGATAGCCCATGGCCCGGTAGGCCTCGATGCCGAGCGCGCCGTGCCGCTTGGAAAGCTTCGCCCCGTCCGCCCCGTGGATCAATGGCACATGCGCGAAAACCGGGATGGCCCATCCGTTGGCGGCGTAGATCTGCGACTGACGGGCGGCGTTCGTCAGGTGATCGACGCCGCGGATGACGTGAGTGACGCCCATGTCGTGATCGTCGACGACGACGGCGAGATTGTAGGTCGGCGTTCCATCGCTACGCAGGATGATGAGGTCGTCGAGATCCTTGTTGGGGAATGCCACGCGGCCCTGCACGGCGTCCTCGATGATTGTCTCCCCGTCGTCCGGCGACCTGAGCCGGATGGTGAAGGGGGCCCCTTCCGGTGCCTCGGCCGGATCGCGGTCTCGCCACGGGCTTTTGATGACGAGGGGCTGCTTCTTGGCCTCCGCTTCCGCGCGCATGGCGTCGGTCTCCTCTTTCGTCAGGTAGCAGCGGTAAGCCCCGCCCGAGGAAAGCATTGATTCTGCGACTTCTTTGTGGCGCCCGGCGCGCGCGAACTGACTGACGGCCTCCCCTTCCCACTGGAGTTCGAGCCAGGTCAGACCATCCAGGATGGCGGCGACAGCCTCGGGATTGTTGCGTTCGCGGTCGGTGTCCTCGATGCGCAACAGGAACCGTCCACCGTGCCCCTTGGCGTAGAGCCAGTTGAACAGCGCGGTTCTGGCCCCCCCGATGTGAAGGTAGCCTGTGGGAGATGGCGCGAAGCGGACGACGGGCGCGGAGGCCGAGGCGGTGGCGGATGCGGACATGTGGTCTCGAGGTCGAACGGATCGGTGATCGCCGCGCGAACCATCCCGCGCGGGCGTTTTCGGTCCTATGCTCCGCGTTGGCGACCGCGTCTAGTGTCGTGACCGCAAAATTCGTCTCATTCCTCAGCAAGCGTCGAACGAATTTCGCGGTCTGAACGACACTAGCCAAGTCTATGATTCTAGTGTGATTCAGATTCAGAAGTCCGCCGCTCTACCGCGCCGAAAAGTATGAAGCGGACTTCGGAATCACCACAACTAGAGCGCCGTCGCGTCACGGCGTCCGCTCCGGCGGGCGGTGACGGCCTGCAGCCCGCCGCAAACACTTCTGGCTTTAAGTCAAAACGCTGAGATCGCGCCTCGGCCGGCCACCGCTTGCCCCTGCATCAAGCCCATCTGACCGCATAAACGGGCGGCAGCGTGTGCGACACCTCGGTCCAGGAATCGCCCTGGTCCTCGCTGACCCACAACCCGCCCGTTGTGGAGCCTATGGCGAGGCGGTTGCCGGTCGGGTCGAGCGAGAGGCCGTGCCTGTAGACGACGTCGTAGGCATGCTCCTGCGGAAGTCCGCGAGTGAGGGTGTCGAACGTCTTTCCCCCATCCCTGGTGCGCGTGACGACGAGCCGGCCGCCCACGGGGATTCTCTTCTCGTCCTTGATCTCGGGCGCGAACCATGCCGTGTCCGGGTCCTTGGGGTGAACCGCGACCGGGAAGCCGAACGTCGATGGTCCAGCTTCCGGCAACTCCCGGAAATTCCGTCCTTCGTCGTCGGAGACGAAGATTCCGTTGTGATGCTGCACCCACATGCGGTTGGGGTCGGACTGGCATTGGACGAGGCAATGGACGTCCTGCGCGATCGGGTCGTGAGTCAGCTCCGGCGGTACGTGATCGGCGCGCATGCCCTCGCCGCGCTGTGTCCAGGTCTCGCCGCCGTCCGCAGTATGCCACAACCCGCCCGTCGAGACGGCGATGGTCACCTGCCGCGAATCGCGAGGGTGGACGCACACCGAGTGTAGTCCCGGCAGATCGGCGCCTCCGCCCATCCAGGTTTTGCGTTTGGGATGATCCCACAGCGACTGCACCATCTCCCAGGTATCGCCGTGGTCGCGCGTCACGAACAGCCCGCCAGGTAGCGTCCCGCACCAGATGACGCCGGGCTCGTCAGGCCCGCCGGGCACAAGCGCCCATACCCGCGCCGTGCTCCAAGCCAGAGGCCGGCCCCACATGTCGTTCTCCTCGTACCCCTCGGGCTTCGCCGGATACGTGGGTACCGCGATCTCTTCCCAGCCATTGCCGGTGTCGCGGTGCATCTTGACGCCGAAGTGCCCGTGGTCGAGCGCGGCGTAGTGATTGCCGCTCCGCGGATCGGTGAGCGTCAGCGTGACGTTGTCGCCGAGGAAATCCGCACCGGTGATCGACCAGCGCCCGGCCCCATTCCGTGCGACCCGGAACAGGCCCTTTCGCGTCGAGACGAGTATCGCGTCGCTCATTTCTGTCATCCTCCTGAAAGGGCTTGGAACACATAGATCGAGCTTGCTTCGCCGACGGGATCGGAAAGCCCCGTGCGATCGAAAATGATGGCGCCGTCGACGTAGATCGTCATGTGCCGGCGCAAGGCGCCCTGGTCGTCGAGCACATACCCGCGTGCTTGCGGGTTGGAGGCGAAAACGGCCTCCATGACCTCGCGCACGGTGCGCCCTTTGGCTTCCGTGGCCGGACAGGCCACGTGACGTTGGATGTTGGCGGTGAAGGCGACCTTGGCCAATGGGGGTACCTCGCTCGATATTCGGCGAAAGCGTCAAGGCAAGGACGAACCGGCCTGGCCCTTCCCGACACGCATCGTCACGATAGTCGAAGATTTTTTCAAAATGGAGATGCCCCCAGCCCCCAGGCAACAATCAACCCCTGACCTGCGCAATGCTCTCGGCTTCAAGGGGGTTTTTCGGCGGCATGGGGTGTTGCGGGGGCAGGGTCACGAAATCTCCGCAGGCACGTGGAGAGCAAGCATATGATTTCTTGAGTGCTTTGGTGGAGCCGTGGGGCGACGCCAGGCCCGATGAGCCAATTGCTTCTTGTTTCCAACCCGCACAAATTCCCACGCTGTTTCGCTTGCGCTTTCTCGACCGACCCCCAAGCCTTCCAGGTCGGCCGGAACGCGAACCGCATGTGCCTACCCCGTATACACCTGTACCCGACGTGCCGGTCGTCCAGTTCGAAGCCCACTTGATCAATCCACCAGTCAGCAGACATCGCCAGCGCTTCAATGTGCAGCCACTGCACCGACGCGCCAGGCGACTGATGTATCCTTAAGACCGCCGCTAGCCGATTGAGTTACGCCTTTCTCTCTAACTGCTTAGTGTGACCCGTCTCGGATTGAGGTGCGCTTCTCGCCTTGAGCGGCACCTGGGCAGCGGTGCCGGGGCCATCCTCGCGCAGGATTTCCGCCCCGATGCCGCGTTCGGCGAGCAGCTTGTTGAGCTTGGCGAGGTCGTCACACCAGTTCTGCTCGACCTCGACATCTCGGCGGTTGACGCCTGCGCTGCGGCCCGCGTGGTCGTAGGAACGCACCTTGGATTGCACTTGTCCGCCGGCGATTGCGCTCAACTGCACGTCGTAGTTCGGTTCGCTGGGGCGGGCGACGGTGATGCGCGTGCCGTCGGTCCATTCCGGCCCTTGGACGTCGACCTCGTAGCCGAGGCCCTGCAACTCGGAGACGAGTGCCGCGCGGATGCGCGCGCCGTCCTGTCGGCGCGCCTCGTCCTCGGCCCATTTTTTTGCTTCGTCGCGCGCGGTTCGTGCGGCGGCCGGTTCGCCCACTGCTGCGGCGGCATCGAGCTTGCCGCGATGCTCATCCGCGGACATCGACGTAAAGGGCGAAAGCCAGGCGCGGCCGTCGTCGATGATCGCGGAAACCTCGCGACCGCGGCGCGCGGCAGCGAGGCGTTCGCCGGCAGCGAGCTCGATCGATTCGATGAGCAGAGTACGACGGGCGGCATCGGCTCCCGGAAGCTCTCTCAAGCGCTCCAACAGGTCGTCGAAGGAGGCAAGAGAGGTATCCAGGCCACCGATCTGGGCGGCGAGGCGGCTGATGCGGCCTGCGTCCGTTGATTTCTCCTGACTTGACACGGCCGGTTTCGGGAGCGTGATCGGTGCCGCGTGACCGGTCGCCGACAAGAGTTCGGCGGCGAGTTCCAACTGCGCGGCGGACGGCGCTGCCTCGATTGGCTCCACCGGTGGCATGTCCAGCCGCTTGCGCAGCATTGCTTCGACCTTGGCGGCGGCGGCGGCGTATTTGTCAGAGTAGAGCCCAGCTGTTCGGGCGCCGAGCGTGTCCAGAACGGCGCGCTCCTCGGGCGATGCTCCGAGAGCGGCGAGCGTCGCCGCGGTCAATTCCAGGCGCGTCCGTTTGGCCCGCGCTTCGGCGAGCGCCTGCTCCAACTTCTCGATGACGCCGGGAACCTCGCCGTAAAGGCGATTGTAGTCGGGCGTGAACTCGCGCCAACGGTCCTCTTCGATGAGCTTCTCGTATTTCGCCAGCGTTTGCGCCCAGTCCTCGCCCGCCACCGGCTCAAGCTCCGTCAACTTTTGCCGAAGCGCGGCGCATCGCGCCAACATTTGACGAAGTAGCTCGATCTTGCGGCGACTTTCACGTTCCTCGGCTTCCGAGATGCGGTAGTTCACCAACACCAGCTTGCTCACGTTGCAGCTCCTTCCATGGCGGCTTGCGCGGCCGCATTTCCGGCCGATGTTTCGAGGGCGTTCTGCGAAGCTCTCGAAATGGCCTCATGAGCGGCTGCGATCAGACGAGCGCGCTCTTTGTCCGGACCGCGCACCCATTCTGCCGACGAGATCCGGTGCAGGCGCATGCCCGAGCGCGTCATCAACTTTGGGCGCCAGATCTCGCGGGCACGCGCGCGGGCCAACAGGATGTGACGGGGGCTGTCGAATTCGATGCCCAGTACGTAGCGTGCGGAGCCGGGGGCGCTGACCGCGATGTCGACGCTGAAGGCGTCCTCGCGCGGCAGCAGGGTGGCCTCGAAACTTTCCGAGCGCAGAGCGGCCAGCGCCTGCTCGATCAGTTCGTCCGGCTCGTCCTGCTGCGGCAATGGGCCCTGCGGATCCGGCGGACCGAACATCTCCAAGAGCCTCGTCGCGCTATCGAGTTCGCCGGCACTGACGTGCTCTGCGTATTGCATGTAGAGCTGCAGATAGTCGCGGGCGCGTGCGGGCGGACGGCCTGAGCCGAGGGCGTCTGAAATCTCAGCCGTCGGCATCGACGTGACGATGACCACTTTCTGCTTGGCGCGCGTGACGGCGACGTTGAGGCGCCGCTCACCGCCCTGCTGGTTCAGTACGCCGAACGCCCGGCGGAACACGCCGTCCTCGTCGCGTCCGAACGTGGTCGAGAACACGATCCAATCGCGCTCGTCGCCCTGTACGTTTTCCAGGTTCTTCACGAAGAAGCCGACGTCCTCGCCCTGCGCCTTTCGCGTGCGCTCGCGGATCAGCGCCTTTCCGAAGGCACGATCCTGGTCGGCCCGCGCATCGAGGCGGCTCGAGATCAGATCGGCCTGCTTCTTGTTGAACGTCACGACGCCGACGGTCGGCGGAATGTCCTCGCGTGACCACAGCTCGGCAAGAAAATCAACGATGGCCTCTGCTTCCTGCGGATTGCACTGATTCTTGTAGAGTCCGTTGACGCGGTGCACCTCGATCGGACGGGCTGCCAGCACCTCCGCAGGCGACCGGTTGATTGGCACGTGGAGTCGTCCGCCGTAGTAGGCGGCGTTGGAGAACGCAATCAGCTCGCGATATTGCGACCGGTAGTGGATGTCCAGGCTGGTTTCGGGCAAATGGCCACGCGACAGCGCGAGTAGGTCCTCGCAATCCTTGATGTGGCGCTCGGCGATTTGCAGCACGCGCGGATCAAGGCGAGGCGCCGCCTCGGCGTCATCGTCCGTCGCGTCGAGTGCAGCACCGTCGGTTGCCCCGTCGCTCCCGTCGTCGCCTTCCGCATCGGCGCGGCTACCGAAAAAGCTGGTCGGCGGAAGCTGCTTCTCGTCCCCGCTGACGATGCAGCGTTTGGCGCGGAATAGCGCGGGCAAGGCGCTGACGACTCGTATCTGTGACGCCTCGTCGAAGACCGCGATATCGAACAAGCCTGCCGTTAGAGGCAACATGCGGCTTGCTACGTCCGGATTTACCAGCCAGACGGGCTTCAGGTGCAAAAGCCCAAGCCTGCTTCCGATCTCGAACACCTGGCGCAGGCGCTTCGACGCGGGGCCGCCCGCCCAGGTCGTCGCCCACTCCGATGCGTCTCGGATCTTTTCGCGGTCGACAGTCGCGAGCAGGCGGCGGTTGGCATCGCGGATCTTGTCGTCGAGGCCTTCTAGTTCGTCGATGGACGCGGCAATCTCGCTCTGCAGCTTTTGCAGCAGCGGCCGCTCCGTCTCGATCGTTTCCTTCCAGGCGCAGGCGGCCTCGCGGCGCATCAAAGCCTCGATCTTGTCGCGGGCCGTGCGCTCGGCATCGGAGGCCAGATCGCTGGGATCGTCGGCCAGAATGTCGAAGGTCGTGCGTGACGCGGGCGGCAGCTCAGAGTAGCGCAGGCGAAAAGTCTGGAATGGCACCATGACTGGCAACGCGGCCCTGATCGCGACCGCATCGAGCCCGGTAGCACCGTCCCGGGCGATCGCGCCGGCGAGCCGGTCTGCAGCCGACACCTCGAGCCAGGGCCGCAGCTGCTGCAACAGTTTGGTGGACCGGGATCTCGCGTCGGACGCTTTTAGCGTCGTCGAAAGCGCCGCGATCAGAGCTTCGAGAGGACGCTCATTGCTCATGTCGCCCGAAGCGGCGGTGATGTGGCGCCAGATGTCGGGCACCGGACAGGCATCGAAAATGTTTGCGAGACGCTCGAAAGCCTCAATCTCTTGCGCCAGACCATGAGCCGCGTCGAGCAGGCTGCGTTGTGTCTGCGGCTCCGCTGCTATGCGCTCGCCCACCTGGGCCGCCAACTCCGCGTAGAGAGCGCCGTGCCCGCGCACGGCTGTCTCGAACACGGCGGCTTGACAGTGTGCGATGTCGTGAGCCCGGCCGGCCGGAACGCCATGCGAGGCGAGAAGTCGTCTGACAGCGCGCCGTCGCAAAAACGATCCAAAATTGAGGAAGCCGAGGAGCGACGGCTGCTTGCTGAGCGCAGGCAACGCCGCCGCCAGGAGCGCGTTGTCGGCTTCCGGCCAATTCGCGACCGAGGCGTGGGCGATCCTGGCGGGGCCTGGCATGGCCAAGCTGTCGAGCTTGCGGATCAGTTCAGCCAGAGCGGTCTTGATACGGGTCGCATCCTGGCGCAACGCACCCGAGGCAGAGAAATACGGCCGCCAAGACGCGCATCGGTGCAATGCCGCTTCGGGAAGGACAGAGATGTCTGCCTCGTGCTCATGCAGCCAGGAGCGAAGCGCTTCATTGTCGGGGCTGGCGAGACCGCGATAGCGCTCGGGTAGCGATTTGCGATTGTTCAGGCTCTGCAATCTCTCGGCATCAGCGGCAAGGAAGGCCTCCAAGATCGCGGCGATGCCGCCGGCCTGCGCCTGATCGACGGCGAACGGAGCGAGGAGCGCGAGCGGCTTGCCGGGGATGCCGCCGGCGAGCCAAACCTCGACGAGCCCCGTGCATGCGCCGATCGCAGTTTCCAGCTCCGTGACAGTGAGCGGACCCAACACCCTGCGCAGCGCCGGTGCCGAAAGGCCGCGTGCTTTCAGGTTCTGTGCAGCGATGAGAGACAGCACCTCGCGATGGCTCATGCCCAATCGCGCATCGGTCCCGTGCACAGCCTCGTGAAAGGCGTCCAGCTCGGCTTCCAGCGTGTCGATCTTGGCCGCGACCGGAAGCCGCCTCTGGCGCGCGGTCGGAGCATGATTGACCGCGTCGTTGCGGACCGCTTGAACCTGGGTTCGCAGCGAGTTGATGACAGTCGCTCGGTCTGTCTCGGTGTTCTCGACACGCACGACGCGGTCGCCGAGGCGCTCGGCGTCAAGGCGCTTCTTCACGACGTCTAGCGCCGCCTTCTTCTCGCAGACCACGAGAACGCTTTGGCCGCGGCCGAGGCAATCGGTGATGATGTTGACGATGGTCTGGCTCTTGCCGGTGCCGGGCGGACCTTGAACGACGAGGCCCGGCTCGTGCCGCGATCGGGCAACAGCATCCTGCTGAGAGGGATCCGCTTCGAGCGTCTCGAAACGCTCGAGCTGCGGAATATGCGCCAAGGTGCGGCCGGTAGCCCGCTCCCCAAGTCGGAGTAGGCACTGCAATGCCGTGCCGTCGAGCGGCATGGCTTGCAGGTTTGCCAAGTCGCTCGCGATAGCTTGGCTCGGAAAGTCCGCAACGAACAACACGGCCGCCGAACGGATCTCCGGCACGTTCGCTGACTTGACGTCCGCCGCTTTCGGAATGGCTCCGATTGTTTCTGGAATTTCACTGGAGACAAGATCACCTAGCGCCCGCAACACATGACTGCGAGTATCAAAGCCGTCACCAATGGCCGTCTTGATGGTCGCTGACCATTGCTCGAAAGCGACGGGACCTAGGATCGTCTCCAGCGCCGGGTTGATCGTGACGTCGCGGTTCCGGTCGAAAGCAATCGAGATCGAGCCGATGGCACCGGGAGCAACGTTGAGCTTCACCGGCCACAACAGCAGGGGCGCGATGCGCGTGCGGTCGCCGTCCTGCGTACGGTCGAGGAGCGTAAGGAACGGATAGCCAACGTAGAGTGCCTCGAGGCCGGTATCGCGATTGAACGAGGCGGCGTTGTTGTTGAGTGCGCGCACGTTATCAAAGAATCTGGTCGTGTCGGTCGCGCGTGAAGTAAGTGGCATGGCCTGATCACTACGCGCGACGATGCCGTCGATCAGCGATGCGACTTGGGCTTGCCCCAGCACAGACAGATCGATGTTGCTGGCGCCCGCCCGCATTTGCACCAACGCGCCCTTCTGGATACCGGCGAGCACGCGGCGATGCATGTGCCCGAGCACGCTCTTGATGTACGGAGTCTCCTCGGGCTCCTTCCATTCTTCGGCCGGCACCGCGAGTGTTGCCAAGAGGCGCGGCAGCGAAATCCGACGGTTCGCCGAACGGAAGCTGTCGACCCAGTCGTTGACCTTGGCGCGATCGCTTGCGCAACGCTCGAAGCCGGGAATGCGGGTGCTGAGCTCGTCTACAAGATCGCGACGAGGCCGGCGAAGCAGCGCTGTCGCTGCCGAACGGTCGAACTCTGGAACGGGCGCCTGATCGCCGGGACGTCCCATGGCCAGCGCTTCGGCCTCGCGCAGCACTTCCTCCAGCGTCTTGAAGTGGTGGTGCTTGATCGAGAGCAGCAGCAATAGGTCCTCATCCGAGGGCGCGCGCCGTTCGATGAGGCTCGCGACCGTCGCATTTGCGCTGTCGGGAAAGTACGCGCGCAACTTTGCCCATCGGGCTTCGAGCGCCGCCTGCGACGGCACGAGGCGCAGGACCGCGAAATCCTCCTCGTTGATGTCGAGCCGCGCTTCCTTGGCGCGGGCACGCACGCGATCGGCGCGCTCGGCGAGCTGCAACAGCCACCGGTCGCGATCGCGTTTCAGTTTGCGCATCGTCGAGAGGACCGGCGCCGTCAGCCAATGCGCTGCACTGGCTGGGGCATTGAGCAGCGCGTGTGGCGTCAGCATCGTGCCTTTGATGCACAGCGGCAGATCCCGGTTCATGGCCGCGAGTGCGAGCGCCAACCGTTGATCCGGCAAAATGCGCGTATCGGAGCCGATGCGGCTCACGAGATCGTAGCTCTCGCCCTTCTTCGCATTCTTATCGAAGGTGGCGAGCCAGGTGGCGAGGCGTCCGTGCTCCAGGTCGGCGAATGCATCGGCCCAATGAGCATCCTGCGCAGCGAACAGCGCGAGATCGGCCGGTGACGTGAAGCTCTGTCCGGCGAAGACGAACGGTTCGCCTTGGATGCCCGGACGCGCGCCATCTGGATGGGTTGGTATTGGCTCGTCGCTCGTGAGCCACTGCAGCGCCTGCTCGGCCTTCCAGCGCTTCCCGTGATCCCGGGTAAGCAGCCCTTCGAGCAGATTGCGCCAGCGCGGCGACAGGCTTTCCGGGATCGCAATTCCGCGCGAGATGACGTGCAGAAGGAACGCGCGGTCGTTGACGTCCTTGAAGCAGTCACCGCTCGTCAGCAGTTCGAATAGGATGATGCCGAGGCTCCACCAGTCGGAGCCCGCGGTCGAGGCAGCGGCAATTGCTTCTGGCGCCATGTAGCGGTTGGGCGTGCGCTGCCGCCCGGCCTCGACATCGAACTCGGCGATGTTGGCCGTCGAGAAATCGGTGATGGCGAGCGTGAGCGGCGCCGCTTTGCGCCGGCGAATCGCAGAAGGCTGCAAATTCTGGTGACGCAGCCCGCGCCGCTCGAACAAGGTCAAGGCACCGATCAGCGCGCCCGCCGCGTGCTCCAGCGCTTGTGTGTCGCGTTGCAGCTCGGGTGCGATTTCGGGAAGCGTCGGTCCGTCGATGTGCTCCCAAACCTCGAAGACGCGATCCTCGGTCCGACCGTGCGCCAAGAGGCGTGGAATGCTCGCGTGATCGAGGCTCTCGAGCACCGGGTAGATGTCGACGTCCGGCTCGATGCCGCGCGCCAACAGCCGCAGCAGCGACGGCGCATCCTCGGGCTTGCGGCGGACGAGATAGAGATCGGCCTCCGGCGTTTCGGCGGGCAACTCGGCCACGACGATCCACTCGCCGATGCGGCGCTCTGGCGTTTGCTCTGGCGAAGACGCAGCACCGAGCGCGGTTCCGCACGAGATGCATACGGCATCGTCGGGCTCGACGGCTGCATGGCAGGACGGGCACGTGCCGTCGGCCACCGGCATCGGCGCCGGCATGGGGACGTCGGGACTTTCTTCCGGGGTGCCCGGCGACGCCACGGGCGCTGCGACGGCGTCGTAAACCTCTTGCTCCCCCTCCTGCAAACCGGTTCCACGGGCCGGCGTGGGTTGGACGTCCCAGAGGCTTTCGAAGCCACAGGTGCAAACAGCTTCATGGAGCCTGCGCTCCCCGCCGCAAGCCGGGCATATCTTCACGTAGTCCGTCACGATGCTCCCCCGAGGCGTCCTGCCGATGTCTTGCCGCCCAAGCCGCCGCGGGCGAGCGCAGCCGAAAGTCGCGCGAGATCGCCGGGACGCGGAATGCCGGCCAGCCAGAGATCGCCGATCTCGTCGGCGACGATGTTTATAACCGGCGCTGCCGTGCCCGCGACCTCGGCCGCCTTCCACATTTCAACGCCGCGCGCGGTGATGCATGTCACCCGCTGATTGGACGAGCCGCGCAGCAACGCAGGCTCGGAGTGCGCTTCCTCGAACGGCTCCGAGATCAGCACATCGATCAGCGCCAGCGTTGCCGGATATTCGTCGACCAATTGCCGCAGCGGATAGCCGGAATAGACGAGAACCGGTCCGCATTGCATTCCGCGTAGCCCGGAGAGCAGCGCCTTCAATGCTTGCGGCTGGTCGAACGGCTCACCGCCGGAGATCGTCACGCCATCGGCTTCCGATAGCCAAGCAGCCATGCGCTCGAGCAGCTCGGAGACCGGCTCCGTGCTTCGAGGCGCTGCCCAGGAGTCGAGGCTCATGCAGCCCGCGCAGCGGATCGAGCAGCCTTGCAGCCAGATGCCAACGCGGCGTCCCGGCCCCAGTGCCGTCACCGGAAAATGCACGCGATTGAGTCCAATTCCGTCACCCATGCCGGCTCAACCCGTCACCCGCGAGAGGACGAGCGAGGTCGTGCCGTCCGCGCGCTCGAGGCCGTCGACGACGACACGAGCGCCCGGCTTTGGGTCGAGCTCGAACAACGCGCGTGCCAGCGGATTGACGAGATTGACCTCGACCTGGTTGCGGATGCCGCGACCGCCGTTTCCGAGGTCTGCGAGGCAGAGCCCGCCGAGTTGACTTTCGGCATTGGCCGAGAGCGACAGCGTGATGCCTTGTTCGGTGCGCAGGTCCTCGACAACCTGCCCAATCATCAGGTGCAGAATCTCGCGGGCGATGTCAGGTCGGATGAAGTCGAAAACGATGACGTTTTCGCCGATTCGGTTCAGGATTTCGGGCCGCCCGATTTCGAGCTGGAAGTGGCGGGAGATTTCCGCGCGCACCTTGGCACGAATCTCCTCCATCGGCTCGTCGGCCGACGCATTCGGCACGCGCGTGCCGTCTGCCAGCCGACGCGTCATACCGAGATTGGACGTAAAGATGATGAGGCTTTCCGAGAAGTAGACGCGCTCACCGCGACCTGAGGTCAGCACGCCGTCGTCGAGTATCTGCAGGAACTTGTCGAGGATGCGCGGGTGCGCCTTCTCGATTTCGTCAAACAGGACGACCGAGAACGGCTTCTGGCGGATGGCATTGGTCAGCTCGCCGCCGGTGTTATAGCCGATGTAGCCAGGCGGCGCGCCGATCAGGCGCTGGTCAGCGTGCTCGGCGGAGAACTCGCTCATGTCGAAGCGGATGTAAGCGCTCTCGTCGCCAAACAGCAGGCTGGTGATCGTTTTCGCCAGCTCCGTCTTGCCCACGCCTGTGGGACCGGCGAGGAAGGCCACGCCACGCGGCCGGCCGCCGCGACGACCACCGATACCAGTGGCGGCGCGCTTGACGATGTCGAGCATATGACCGACCGCCAGATCCTGGCCCTTGACCCGGGCGCGTACGAAAGCTTCCGCATCGCGCAGCCTTTCGCGGTCGAGATTGCGCCATGGGTCTTCCGTGACGCCGAGCTTGTAGCGGCGGACGGCCTCGGCCGCGTCAAGCGCCGTCAAGCCTTCGGAGCGCGAAAGCTGGGCTATGTTGGCGACGTCCGAGATGAGCAGATCTTCGGTGCTTTCGACAAACGCATCCTCGGCCTTCTTGAGCAACGCCGGATCGGCGTCGGCCGCCTTCGGCAGCGTGCGCATCAGAGTGCGTACAACGGCCCGGCGCGCGACGTGATCTGGCTTGGGCAACGGAATGTGACGCAGGCGCGGGTTGTTGACCGTGAGCCAATCGGGCAGATCGCCCTCCTTCTCCACAATCGCGATCAGCGGATTGTAGTAGGGGCGCCGCGTCTTGGGATTCCCCTTGGGCTCGACCGTCAAGCCGCTGATCAGCGCTGAAGTGAAGCCGCGATGCTCGTTGTCGATCAGCCGCTCTGGATTGACGATCATTCGCGCCGCGAAATCGGCGATGATCGCCGTCGGCTCCGGTGCCGTGGCGGCAAGTTTGGCCGCCAGCTCGAAGAAGCGCTCGATGGAGGCAGGCGCGCAGCCGGCGGCGTCGAAAGCGATGCCCTGGCCAATGAAATATTGCCGGTCGGCATTGAGATCCCGACCGGGGACCGGAGGCAGCCGGAAACCGCGCGAGGGATCGTAAGCGATGACGCGATCGAAGCCCGCTTCAACCAGCTCGGTGCCGAGGTAGACGGCGAGCGGCTGGATCAGCAGCTCCCCGCCAGGGCCGGAACGTGCGTACTTGTCGCGCACGTTCCCCGACAGCACGAACTGGCTCTTCAGCGGTAGAAAACGGGCGAAGTCTTTGATCCAACGGGGTTTGTCGAAGTAAGGCTCGGACGTCATCACGTAGTCGTCTCCAGGATGGACGTGAGTGAGACCTCGTACTTGCCTCCACGCTCAAACTGGCTGTCGATCGTTCGCGGGGCGCACAAGCCATATGCGTCTGCACTGATGTTATCAACGCGACATTCGCATGGCTACGCGGTTAGCGATGGTCATGGCCAGCGGCACGGCCAAGCGGCGCAATGGTGCAGCGACGCAGCCGTGGATCGGGCGAGCAGAGCAACCTCGGAACTGTCCGGCCCTTCACGGCCGCAACTTCGCGACGGCCCTTCAAGCGCGGTGGCAAGATATGTTTTCGAACACGAAAATTTCGGGCCTGACGGCACTTGTGGTGGACGCCGGATCTGGTCCGTGGAGGGACTGGATGTTGCGTTCAAGGCCCTGCCGCGGGAAGGTGGCGAGGAGGCGGCGTTCGGAGGTGCGGGCGGTGACAGTTGGGCGGACAACCAGTGTCGCTGATCGAGCTGAAATATATCGACCGGTTCGTCGACCACCGCGGCCGCGAGCGCTTCTACGACCGCCGCGACTGCGGTCCGCACGTTACGCTGCCCGGCAGTCCGGGTTCATCAGAGTTCATGGCCGCTTAGGAACGCGCGGCGATCGGCTGGATGCCGGCGATGGGGCCGAAGCTGCGCGGGGTGCCCGGCCCCATCGACCGGCTGGCGTAGGACTACGTCGCTTCGCCCGAATTTCTGCGTTTCGCACCGTCGTCGCAGAAGACCTGTCGGTCGGTGATCGAGCGGTTCGTGATCGACGACGGGAACGGCCATCGCGCCGTATGAGAAATGAGCCGGGAACATGTCCAACATATACTAGCCAAACGATCCGAGATTCCGGGCGCCACCAACAGCGTGCTGCAGAACCTCAAGGTCTTGATCCACTTCGCCATCGATAACGGCTGACGCAATGACGCCCCGACGTTGCGCATCAAGAAATTCCCCAAGGGCGAGTTCCCCACCTGGACGGAGGAGAAGATCGCCCAGTACGAGATCAGGTGCCGATCGGCACGGTCGAGCGGTTGGCGTTCGCACTGCAGCTCTACACCGGCCAGCGCTGCTCAGATGCGGTGACTATGACGTGGTCCGACGTGGAAGACGTTGCCATCTTCGTCACGCCGCTAAAGACCAAGCGCAGTAAGGGCGTGAAGCCCTGGACGCCGATCCACCCGGCCCTCCAGGAGGCGCGCGACGCTGCTGATCGGGACGGCAAAACAATCGCGCGGACCGCGTTCGCTCAGCCAATCATACCGAATGGCTTCGGCAGCGGTTTCATGGCCGTCAAGATCGATAGGGCCGGGCTACAGAAGCGCTGCGTGACGCATGGGCTGCGGAAGGCTGTGGCACGGGAGCTGGCAGAGGCCGGCTGTACGGCGAACGAGATTGCAGCCATCTCTGGCCACGCCACGCTGCAGGAGGTGTCACGCTACACGAAGGCCGCCGAGCAGAAAAAGGATCGCACAGGCGGCGATGCGTTGCCTGTCAGTCGAAAGGTCGATCACAAAATCTCAAACTGGTCCGAGAAGATTGGGAGACCCGACCGAGAAACACCAAATATTCAAAGAGCGTGGAGGATGGATGGTGGAGCCGAGGGGCACCGCACCGAACACAACCACCAGTCGTTTCAGTCGCTTAGATCATCTACGTCACTGAATGTGGCACAGTGATGTGGCACACTATTGTGGCGCAGGGTCCAAGGTATCCGCGCCACATTGCTCTCATGATTTTCGCTAGGTATCAACCAACGACTTCCGCGGAGTTTGGCCAGCATGCTTGGCTTACGCGCGTCGCCCACAAAAATGGTATTCCAATACGTTCAGGTCCCCATCGCCATCCGCTCGATGACGTAGGTCATGACCAGCTTCCTGACGGCAAGAAGCTTTCCGATCCGGCAGAAGGTGTGATCAAGGGCCACGGGGCAGAAGAGGCATCGAAGCAGGCACACACGACAATTTGCCTTGACCCTTCAGGGCGCTACTCCGAGAGTGGATGCTGGAGGTCCCAACGTTGCACCTGTACCGTGCCATTCTCTCTGCGCTCGTCGCGGTCGCGATTGTTTTCGCGCCGATGACAGCTGCATGGGCGGGCGGCGCCAAGGGGGTGGACGTGGCGATGTCGCCCACTGCCGCCCATACGATTGAAGGCGAGAACAGTGTCGCCGTTTCTCCCATGGAGGACTGCGCCTCGATGATGAAAGGCGCGGCAGGCACGGCCGATTGCCCGTGCTGTGACGAAGATAAAGCCTGCCCGCCTCAGTTCTGCATGGCCAAATGCTTCCAGTTTCTGGGGCTCGCCCAGCAATCGCGCACGGTCGTCCGCTTGGTGACGGCACATTATCGGCCGACAACAACTGCACATCCGCCCGATTGGTCGGACCAGCCTCAGCCTCCACCTCCGCGAACCTGATCCATCGATGAAGAGCCCGCGCACGAACGCGGGCGTTGGCGCTTGGATGTCGTCCAGCGCCGCTCGCAACCGGCGTGGTGCCGCTGCGAACGCATCTCTTATGGACAGGATCACACTATGATGCTCCCGCTCACTTTTCGCGCTGGCCTTGTGGCCGTGGCGCTCTCCCTGACGAGTGTTCAGGCCTTGGCAGCCGCCGCCGACTACGAGTTCCAGCCACTTAAAGTCGATGTGAAAAACGGCAACGGCAGCGAGTTTGCCGTCCGTCTCGTTCACAAGCCTTCCGGCAAGCCTGTCACAGGTGCGGTGCTGTTTCGCACGCGCCTCGACATGGCGCCCGACAACATGGCCGACATGACGGCCAAGCACGAGGCGATGCCGTCGCCCGAGGCCGGCGTCTATCGCTTCAAGGCCGACCTCACCATGGCCGGCGGCTGGGCATTCCGCGTGATGGCCAAGGTGCCCGGCGAGAAGGACACGGTGCAAGGCATCGTCGTGTTTCAGGCCAAGGACTGAGGAGCCTCCCATGCGCAAGCTCCTCATCGGGGGGATCGCCACCGCGGCGGTCCTCACGGCCAGCCTTGCCGGCTATCGCCTCGGTGCTGGCAAGTGGCCCGATCCACGGACATGGTCCGCGACCTCCGCTCCAGAGGCCATCGCCATGCCGGCCGCCGCGCCGAAAGAGCGCAAGGTGCTGTATTGGAAGCACCCCGACAACGATGCGGATTTCGCCGCCGAGCCGAAGAAGACCGGCGATGGCCGAGACTATGTCGCTGTCTACGACGACCAGGAGGCCGACTTCGGGCAAGCCAAACCGAAGGAGCCACCTTTGGCCGCGGGCGGCGCGCCGAAAAAGCTGCTCTACTACCGCAATCCAATGGGCCTGCCCGATACCTCGCCAATACCGAAAAAAGACTGGATGGGGATGGACTACATCCCGGTCTACGAAGGCGAGGAGGATGAACCGGGCACGGTCAAGGTCAGCGTCGCCAAGTTGCAGAACGCCGGCGTGCGCTCGGAGGCCGCAGCCATGCGCCGCCTCGTGCGGCCCATCCGTGCCCCCGGCGTTGCCAAACCGGACGAGCGCACGCTGCTGATGGTCGCGCTGCGCGCCGACAGCTTCATCGAGAAGCTCTACGTCAACGAGACCGGGCGCCATGTGAAGAAGGGCGAGCCGCTGTTCCGCGTCTACAGCCCGGACATGGTCAAGGTGCAGGTCGACTACCGGATATCTGCCAATGCCGCTGGCCCGCGCGATGATCGCGGCGCCCTGCAGCGGCTGCAAAACCTGCAAATCCCCGAAGCTGTGTTGGCCGAACTCAAGCGCACGCGAGAGCCAGTCATCTCGTTCGATTGGCCGTCACCCGTCTCGGGAGTCGTCATGCAGAAGAAGGCCATCGAGGGCATGATGATGAAGGCCGGCGACGAGATGCTGCGCCTCGCCGATCTCTCCTCGATCTGGGTCATCGCCGATGTGCCCGAGCAGGACTTCGCCCAGGTCCGCGTCGGGACCAAAGCGAAGGTGTCGTTCCGCGCGTTCGCGAACGAGGTGTTCGACGGTCGCGTGACGTTCATCTTGCACGAACTGGAGATGGCGACACGGACGGCCAAAGTCCGCATCGAGGTCGCCAATCCCGATCACCGCATCAAGCACGAGATGTTTGCAGATGTGGAGATCAACGCCGGTGACGGTGAGGCCGAGCGTCTCAGCGTGCCCGTCTCGGCCTTGATCGACAGCGGCAACCGGCAGGTGGTGATCGTCGATCGCGGCAAAGGGCGCTTCGAGCCTCGTGCCGTCAAGGTCGGCGTGCGTGGCGACGGCTTCATCGAGATCGCAGAGGGCATCAAGGCTGGAGAGAACGTCGTCGTTGCGGCCAACTTCCTCATCGACGCCGAGAGCAATCTGAAAGCAGCGTTGTCGAGCTTCACCGCAGAACCGTCAGCAGCACCAGCGGAGAAGCAGCCATGATCGCGCGCATCATCCGCTGGTCGGCGACCAATTTGACTCTCGTTCTGATCGCGATGGTCTTCGTGACCGGAGCCGGTCTCTACGCCGTGACCAAGGTCCCTCTCGACGCCATTCCCGATCTCTCGGACACGCAGGTCATCGTGTTCACGGAGTTCTCGGGCCAGGCGCCGCAAGTGGTCGAGGATCAGGTCACCTTCCCGGTCTCGACCGCGATGCTGTCGGTGCCACGGTCCAAGGTGGTGCGTGGGTTCTCGTTCTTCGGTGTGTCGTTCGTCTACGTGATCTTCGAGGAAGGTACCGACATCTACTGGGCGCGTTCGCGCGTGCTCGAGTACCTGTCCGGCGTCACGCGAACATTGCCGCAAGGCGTCGTGCCGACGCTCGGGCCTGACGCGACCGGCGTTGGCTGGGTCTACCAGTATGCGGTGATGGCCAAGGAGCGGAACCTCGCGGAACTGCGCACCACGCAAGATTGGCAGGTGCGCTTCGCCGTCGCCAAGGCGGAAGGTGTCGCCGAGGTAGCGAGCGTCGGAGGCTTTGTGCGCCAATATTCCGTCGTGGTCGATCCGCGCCGGCTTCGCGCGTTCGACATTCCACTCTCCAAGGTGCGCCAGGCCATCCGCGAGTCCAATATGGACGTCGGGGGCCGGGTGGTCGAGTTGGCCGAGACCGAGTTCATGGTGCGCGGGCGCGGCTATCTCAAGAGCATCGCCGATATCGAAAGCATCGTGCTCAGGGCGCAAGGCGGCACGCCTGTGCTGATCAAGGATGTAGCGCGCGTCGAGTTGGCACCGGACGAGCGCCGCGGCGTCACTGAGCTCAACGGCGAAGGTGAGGTCGTCTCTGGCATCGCCATCCAGCGGTACGGTCAGAATGCGCTCTCGGTCATCGCCGGCATCAAGGAGCGATTGGCGGAAATCGGCGGCAGCCTGCCTAAGGGTACCGAGATCGTGCCCGTCTACGATCGCTCCGACCTGATCAACCGCGCCATCACCACACTCAAGATCACGCTGCTGGAGGAAAGCGCGATCGTCGCGCTGGTCTGCTTCGTGTTTCTGCTGCACGCGCGCAGCGCACTCGTCGCCATCATCACGCTGCCGCTCGGCATCCTCCTCGCCTACATCTGCATGTGGGGCTTGGGCATCTCATCCAACATCATGAGCCTCGGCGGAATCGCCATCGCCATCGGTGCCATGATCGACGCCGCCATCGTCATGATCGAGAACGCGCATAAGCACCTGGAGCGCGCGCCGCCAGAGAAGCCACGCACCGAAGTCCTGATCGAGGCAGCGAGCGAAGTCGGACCGTCGCTGTTTTTCTCGTTGCTCATTATCACCGTCTCTTTCTTGCCGATCTTCGCATTGGAGGCGCAGGAAGGATTGCTGTTCAAACCACTGGCCTGGACAAAGACATTCGCCATGGCGGCGGCCGCACTGCTCTCGATCACGGTTGTGCCGGCCCTGATGGTGCTTTTCGTGCGCGGTCGTATCGTTCCGGAGCACAAGAACCCGGTCAATCGCGCGCTGATCTGGCTCTATCGGCCGGTCATCCGTGGCGTGCTGAAAGCCAAGGTGTTCACGATTGCCGTCGCCATGTTCATTCTCGCCGGCAGCGTCTGGCCGGCGACCAAGCTCGGCTCGGAGTTCATGCCCAGTCTGAACGAGGGCACGATCATGTACATGCCGACGACGCTGCCGGGGCTCTCGATCACGAAGTCGGCGGAATTGCTGCAGATCCAGAACCGCATCATCAAGACCTTTCCCGAGGTCGAGAGCGTGTTCGGCAAGGCGGGCCGTGCGGCGACGGCGACCGATCCCGCGCCGACGGAAATGTTCGAGACGGTGATCAACCTGAAGCCGCCCAAGGAATGGCGGCCCGGCATCACCATCGACAGCCTGATCCAGGAGATGGACAAAGCTCTGCAGTTCCCCGGCGTCTCGAATGCCTGGACGATGCCGATCAAGGCACGCATCGACATGCTGGCGACCGGCATCCGCACGCCGGTCGGCGTCAAGGTGATCGGCCAGGATCTCAATGTGATCGAGAAACTCGCGCGCGAGATCGAAGCAGCGATCAAATCGGTGCCCGGCACGTCGAGTGCTTTCGCCGAGCGCATCATCGGCGGCTACTATCTCGACATCGAGCCGGACCGGCGCGAGCTTGCCCGCTACGGCCTGATGATGGGCGACGTGCAGCAGGTGGTGTCATCGGCATTGGGTGCGGAGACAGTGACCACGACCGTGGAAGGACGCGAGCGATATGGTGTCTCCGTTCGCTATCCCCGCGATGTGCGCTCCGACCCGCAGGCGATCGCACGCGAGGTGCTGGTGCCGCTCCCCAACGGTGCCTCGATCCCGTTGGGACAGGTGGCGAAGGTGTCGCTCGTGCGAGGACCGGGTGGCATTCGCACGGAAAATGCCCAACTCGCCGCCTACATCTTCGTCGATGCGCGTGAGCGCGATCTCGGCAGCTACGTTGCCGACGCCAAGAAGGCGGTCGCGGCCTCGGTCAAGTTCCCGCCGGGTTATTACGCCATCTGGAGCGGCCAGTTCGAGTTTTACGAGCGGGCTAAGAAGCGGCTCGCGGTTGTGGTGCCGCTGACGCTGCTGATCATTCTGCTGCTGCTCTACCTCAACTTCCGCCGCATGACGGAGACGTTGATCGTCATGCTGTCGCTGCCGTTTGCACTCATCGGCGGGCTGTGGCTGATGTGGTGGATGGGCTTCAATCTGTCGGTCGCGGTTGCCGTCGGTTTCATCGCGCTCGCGGGCGTGGCGGCGGAGACCGGCGTCATCATGCTGATCTATCTCGATCACGCCTTGGAGGATGAGAAGCGCAAGGCTCTGGCTGAAGGCCGCGCCGTCACGCGCGCCGATCTCACCGCCGCCATCATGGAAGGCGCCGTCGAACGCGTGCGACCGAAGATGATGACCGTAATCGCGATCATGGCCGGCCTCGTGCCGATCCTGTGGAGCAACGGCACCGGCTCGGAGGTGATGCAGCGCATCGCCGTGCCGATGATCGGCGGCATGGTGTCCTCGACTGTGCTGACGCTGGTCGTCATTCCGGCGATCTATGCATTGGTGAAGGGTGCTGGTCTTCCCCTAGCTGAACCGACAGCACCTCTGGCGCCTCAGCAAGCGGCAGCAATCGTGGAGGAGCACGTGATATGATGAGTGACGGATGGATGTGGGCATGGGCCTCGGGCACATCGTCGTGGTTGTGCTCGTCGCGCCGGTAATTGCCGCCCTCGTCAAATACGTCTCCTTCCTGTGAGGGACCTGAAGCGGGTGGGACAGGACTTCGGGTATTTGCCAAACAGGCGAGAGGTCTCCAGCAGATCGCCTCGGAGTAGAACGGCATCAAGTTGTTGGCTTTCTGCTTGCGGGTTTCCACCAACAATATGGTGCATCAACATGAGGACACTTGCGGAGTGGAAAGTGGGCAAGCACACGACACCTAGCGGCGACGTTCAGTTGAAATTGAAGATCGCAAATCGGGCATCGATCGTTCGGCTGGCAAGAGAGTTGGTGCGCGTCGCTGCGCGAGAAGACGATGAGCGCGAACAGGAAGAACTACGACGCCGATTGGCAGAATCTGGCCCGTCAAACGCATCGTTCACCTTTAGAACTAAGCGGCCCGTGCAGTCTTGATGATTGCAAGTGGTTGCGGGGGCCCGATTAAGCTTTTGCAGTCCTGGCCGCGAATCCGGATCAAGGCTTGAAATAATTGAGCAAAAGCATCGTCATCAACTTTTTGAGCAGAGCTATCGGTTGAGATCATTGACACGAATTGCTCTCCCCGTCGGGCGACGGCCCTCTCAGACCAATGTCAGGCTCGCGGCGTGCCGACCGTGTGTGCTTGAGCTTCGCTTCGAAACTCATTGAAAGTCCGTTGGATATGGCCACCGCAAGTGATCAGCCTGCTATCATCGTGGCTGCATGATCGAACGAGGACGTCGCAGGCCGACTTCCAATTCCGCAGGCTCGCGCAGAAGCAGCTGTTCATCTGTAGAAGACGTACTTGATCAGTGCTGCGATCACTAGCGCAACGATGACTGCACCGGTCAGGTGCATCCATCCCATACCCCATATCCAATCATTGTTCATCATGGCGTGCCACTCCGGGAGTGCCAGTAGTTTGATTTCTAGTTGTCAGACGGGTTGATCACCCTTGTATCGGCCATAGCTCTTGCTCGGCTGCGGTCCATACAGAACGACATCGTAGATCTCAGGTATGCCGCCCTCCATGCCGGGCGAGCCGATGGGCATACCCGGAACAGCAAGACCACGACCGGGTATCTTCTCGGCAATGAGCCGCTTGATGGCATGGGCAGGCACATGACCTTCGATGACATAATCGCCGATTGTCGCGGTGTGGCAGGAGGCAAGCTCAGGTGGAACGCCGAGGCGAGCCTTTACCTCTTTCATGGCGGCGGTGTCGGTTAGGGTCACGATGAAGCCGTTCTGCCGCAGGTGGTCGACCCATCCGGTGCAGCAGCCACAATTCGGATCTTTCCAGACCTTAATGCTGGGTGGCGGATTGGCGCGGGCGCCGACGGCCAGCCCCATTGTGCTCATGGCCAATAGGCTGATCGCGGAGCGGCGAGTGATGTTGGAGGCTTTCATGTAGGTTTCCTCAACATTTGGACGAAGCAGTAGAAAGCCATGATCGGAGTTCTGCGACGAGACGCTGGCTCGAACCAGACGGTTTATTCGGCTACGAGACTTTGACCTCGGTCATCATACCGGTCGCCATGTGATAGAGATGGTGACAGTGCATGAACCATGTGCCTTTTAGCTTGGCGTCGAAGGCGATGGTGACGGGGGTGTGCGGGGGCACGATGACCGTATCGCGCACCGGCCCCGCAAACCGGCGTCCGCCGATACCGACAACTTGGAAGTGATGGCCGTGCAGGTGCATGGGATGCATCATGCTGGTTGGATTCATGAAGGTGAACTCGATCCGCTCGCCTTGTTTGACTTCGACGGGCGTGTGCTCGCCATGAATCCGTCCGTTGATGGTCCAACGATAGCCTGGCTCCTCGCCAAGCATCATCATGAAGCTTTTATCGGGCTTTCGGACCGACAAGGACGCCGTTGCCGCCAACTGGCTGTCAAAGGTGAGATCGACCAAAGTTTCAGCTTTCGGCGCGATGCTTGAGATTTTGCTCACCGCGGCACCTGTGGTCGTCAGGATAATCCCGGTTTGCGCCATTGCGCCTTCGACCTGCGCCATAATCGGGAACGTGCCGCCGTCTCGCGGGATCTCGACCAGGAGATCAATGCGCTGCCCCTGGGCCATCGGATAGCGACCGGCGGCCAGCGACTGGCACGGTGCGCCGTCGACGGCGATGCAGCATGAGGAGAGGCCGGGGGTCGATACAAAGAATGCGGTTGCCGTTCCACCATTGATAACACGTAACCGCACGCGCCCGCCTTTTTCGACGGTGATCACGTCCGGGTCATCAAGCGTGCGGTCATTGGCGAGATAGGCATCGTAGCGCACATCATTGGCGTGCGGCATGCGCATGGAATGCCCGGACATGCCATGCATCATACCGGGGCCGTGCGGCATTCCCGTCGGTTGGGGAGCTGGCATTGAGGTTACGGCAGGTGAATTGGCATGACCGCCGTGCGCACTTGAGCCGCCGAGCTCGGCTAGAATTTCCTGTGGGCTTCGAAACGCAAAATCATGCAGCATGATCACTACGTCTTGGACGTCGCCCGCATCGCGCTCCCGTGCGATCATCGGGGCGGCGAGCAGCTGCTGCTCGGAGAGCGAATGCGAGTGCATCCAATGCGTGCCGGGGGTTAGCAAAAAGTCGTGCGTGTCACTCTGGCCGACGGGAAGCGTGGCGCCGCCCGGGCGTGCGCGATCCTGATCGAACGGTGCGAGCATCTGGCCGTGCCAGTGCATCTGCAGTGGCTCGTCAGAGGCGTTGAGCAGCGTGCCGGCGAACCTGTCGCCTTCGCGGGCCATAATCCCATGACGACCATTGGCGCCGAGAATGGCATAGACTTTCGCGGGCTTCTTGTTGACCTCAAGCATGCGGGTTTCGACTTTGAGGAGAGGTTGGGCGGCAAAAGCCGGCCTCCAGTGTGTGCCGGCCAGGACGGCGCCGCCGAGCGCGGCTGTGGACGTCAGGAACGTGCGCCGTGAAAGTGCGAGTTGCGAAGTGCTCATGATCAGGTTGCTCCTGTTTGATTGTCGTTATTGGATTAGAATTTCGCTTGTGCAGTCGTGCCATCGGGCGCGGTGAGCTGAACCGCACCCTTCACACCTGCTTTCACGGGAGCCGGTGCGGTACCAACGAGCTTGCCGCCGTCAGCGGGCGCGAGCGGGAACCGCTGCGACTTGCCGTCGATCACCAGAATGGCGTTGGCAGTGAACCCCGTTGCGGCAATCGGCTTGTCGTCGGCGTCACTGAGGAACACGGCGACGGATGTACTGCCGTCGATAACGAGCTCTGCGTGATACTTGCCGGCGTCGACCCGGAGGCCGCCGTTGCGACCTTTTGCGGCGTCATGCGCGAGGGCAGGGGCCGCAAGGCCGATAGCAACGGCAAGTATGAGGGTGGTCAGAAGGCGATGGATGCTCATGGTTGTCTCCTTTTCGTGTTGACGTCAGTAGGCTTCTGCTGGACGCGCAGATGCGCCCGGTTGAATTTCTTTCTCCGCCTGCTCGCGGGCTTGGGCGACGAGGCGCTCGAGCGGCATTCGGCCGTAACGAAGGAAAAGAACGGGGGTCAGAGCTGTATCGAGCAACGTTGCGCTGATGAGGCCGCCGAAGATGGTGATGGCGACGGGATGCAGGATTTCCTTGCCGGGAGCATGGGCATCGATCATCAGCGGCAGCAATGCGATGCCAGCCGATAAGGCTGTCATGAGCACAGGTGTCAGTCGCTCAAGACTGCCGCGCACGACAAGCTCAGGTCCAAACGGCATCTGCTCGCGAATGGCAAGATTGATGTAGTGACTGATCTTGAGGATGCCGTTTCGGGTTGCGATGCCGGTCAAGGTAATGAAACCGATCATGCTGGCGACGGACAGCGGCTGTCCGGCCCACCACAACGCAACGACGGAACCGATCAACGCGAGCGGTACGCTGCCCATGATGATCAAGGCGAAGAGGACGGAGCGGTAACGGCTGTAGAGGATGGCGAAGACCATGGTGAGCGAGATTAAAGACAATCCGCCGATCGTGCGCATGGATTCTTCTTGCGCCTGGAATGTCCCTTCGAGGCTTGTGAAAAAGCCGGTCGGGAGCTTGGCCGCAGCCGTCTCACGGCGGATGTCCTCAATGATGGCCGCCATATCGCGTGCGCCATCCGAGTTGGCGAGCACGACGATCCGGCGCTTGGTATTCTCGCGCAGGATCTGGTTCGGCCCGTCGGTCTCCTTGACTTCGGCCACTTGGCGCAAGGGAATCCAACCCGAGGGTGTCTCGATCAGCAGGTCGGCGAGGCCTTGCGTCGTGCGAGTGCGGTCCGGCAGGCGAACGACAAGATCATAGCGGCGGCTGCCTTCGACGAGGCGGGAGACGAGGCGTCCGTTGGAGAGGCGCTCCAGCTGCTCGGTGAGCTGCGCTGGTTGCAGACCATAAAGAGCGGCCTTCTTGTAGTTGACAGTGATCTCGAGCTGGGGAATGCGCACTTGGCGCTCAACCTGGAGGTCGACGATGTCCGGGATTTTTGCCAGACGCTGCCGCAAGTCCTCGGCGAGTGCGCGCAAGGTGTCGAGGTCTTCACCGAAGATTTTGAGCGCGATCTGGGCGCGCACGCCAGACAGCATATGATCGAGGCGGTGCGAGATCGGCTGGCCGATGTTGGTCGAGGCCGGCAGAACGGAGAGACGGCTGCGGATATCGGCGATGACAGCATTCTTCGATCGCCCAGTGCTTTCGAGGTCGACATCGATTTCTGAGGAATGGACCCCCTCGGCGTGCTCATCGAGTTCGGCGCGGCCGGTGCGCCGTCCGACAAGCTTGACCTCGGGAACCTCGAGGATGAGTTTTTCGGCAATGAGTCCGACGCGATGGCTCTCGGCGAGCGAGATGCCCGGCTGGAAGAGCATGCTGATGGTCAACGTGCCCTCGTTGAAGGGCGGAAGAAACGACCGCGGCAGCGCCACGGCCGCGAGCATCGCGATGACGACACCTGTTGTTGCGGCCGTCATAAGAATGCGTGGATTGGCGAATGACCAGGACAACAGGGCGCGGTTACCGCGCTTCAAGGTGCGAACGAGCCAGCCCTCATGCTCGTCGAGACGCTTGAGACTTGGCAGGAGATAGTAGGCCATCACCGGCGTCAGGGTGATGGAGACGACGAGGCTTGCCAGAATAGAGATGATATAGGCCTGTCCGAGGGGAGCAAAGAGTCGGCCCTCGATGCCGGTCAAGGCAAAAAGCGGCACGAAGACCAGCACGATGATCATCGTCGCATAGACAATGCCCGAGCGGACTTCTTGGCTGGCGCTGACGACCACATCAAAGACCGAGCGGGGATTGCCTTGCTCACGGTTCTCGCGCAGGCGACGGAAGATGTTCTCCACATCGACGACGGCGTCGTCGACGAGTTCACCGATGGCGATCGCCAGACCGCCGAGCGTCATGGTGTTGATGGAAAGTCCGAAGGCGTGAAATACGATGGCCGTGGCTAAGATCGAGACAGGGATGGCGGTAAGTGAGATGAAGGTGGTGCGCACATTGAGTAGGAACATGAAGAGTATGATGGCGACGACTGCCACGGCCTCGAGCAGGACCTTCTTGACATTGCCGATGGACGTCTCAATGAAATTGGCCTGCCGGAACACGATGTTGTCAATCTTGATGCCTTTCGGCATGGTCTGGTTGAGATCGGCGATGGCGCGCTCGACCTCGCGGGTTAGCTTTACCGTGTCGATCGATGGTTGCTTTTCGACGGAGATGATGACGGCGGGGCGGCCCATGAAGCCTGCCTCGCCGCGCTTCAATCGTGCGCCGTAGCTGACGTCGGCAATTTGATGAAGATAGACGGGCTGGCCCCCGGAGCCCGCGATCACGACATCGCGGAGATCCTCGATCTTCAGTGTTCGGCCGATGTTGCGGATCAGGAATTCGCGATTGTACTGGTCGGCAAAGCCGCCACCTGTGTTGGTGCCAAAGCGCTGCAGTGCCTTTTCCAATTGTTCCAATGTGACGCCGAGAGCGCGCATCGCGGCCGGGCTGGGCGCAACGCGGAACTGCCGGACCTCGCCGCCGATCGGGATGACCTGGGCCACACCGGGCAGCGTGAGCAGCCGCGGTCTGATCACGAAATCTGCGATCTCGCGCATCTCCATGGGGCTCGCCGTCTCCGAGGTGACAGCGAACATCAGAATTTGCCCCATAATGGAATTGATTGGCCCCATCTGTGGCGAGGTATTCGCTGGCAGCTGATCGCGAACCAGGGTCAGACGCTCGCCGACCTGCTGGCGGTTGCGGAAGATGTCGGTGCCCCACTCGAACTCGACATAGACAATCGACAGACCGATACCGGAGACCGAGCGCACGCGGCTGACACCGGGCAATCCATTCATCTGTGTTTCGATCGGAAACGTGACGAGCTGCTCAACCTCGGCCGGCGCGAGGCCCTCGGATTCGGTCATGACGGTGACCGTCGGGCGATTGAGATCTGGAAATACATCTACGGGAAGCTGGCGCACGGCAAAGGCGCCGTAGAGCACCATGACAGCTGCGATCGCGAGCACTAAGAGCCGGTTGCGCAGTGCGCGTGTGACGAGAAAGGTGAACATCGGGATGCGGCCTCAGCGGATCTGGTTCAAGAGCTCGGCACCACGCGTGACGATCCGCTTGCCGGGCTCGATGCCGGAAACCACGAGCACGCGCTCGGCATCGAGCTGCTCGATGCGCACTTCGCGGGGAATGAAGCGCTCGGCATTGGTGTGCTCGAAAACGATGCTCTGGCCGTTTGAGCTGCGCAGAATGGCTTCCCTTGGCAACGCCACGCCGTCGCGCTCATCACTTGTCTCGGCAAGAACGGTAAGCAGCTGTCCAGCACGGAGTGCTGTCGGCGCGCCGGTCACGGCGAAATGAATGGGGATGGACTGATTGCGGTCAGCGAGGCCGGCACCGACGAAAGTCAGTTTGATTTTCCTGCCATCGGCGAACAGGCCTTGCGCCGTGCCATTGGTGGCCTGCGGCTCGAAGCTCAGGGCCTCGACCCACAGACGGGTTGGATCGACGATCTGAAAGATGACGGCATTGGGCTCTGCCATCTGCCCAGCGATGGCGTTGGAAGCCGCGAGCACGCCGTCGACGGGCGAGACGAGCGGCTCAGGCTCACGGTTGGCGCGGTCGAGATTGGCGCGGCGCTCATTCAGCCCCTTAAGCTCGAGTTCGGCATCCTCAAGCTGATTGCGGGCAATGATGCGCTCGATGGCGCGCAACCTTTCAACCTTGCGCGAGACAATCGATATCTGCTGATCGAGCTCACGCGCTTGTTGTTGCTGGCTGGTGGCGTCGGCGGCTCCAAGCGGCGGGCGGACATAGGCCAGAACGTCGCCAGCCTTGACCGGAGTGCCGAGGGGCTTGAAACCTCCTGTGGGAGGTACCAATCGTCCTCCGACGGAGGCTTGTACGAGGCCGCTGCCGTTAGGATCGGGAATGATGCGTCCTGGCAGCTCGAGAGCGCGACGATAGGATTTCTGCTCGGTGAAGGCCGTCGCGATTGCCAGAATGCGTTGGGTCGATTTGGGAACGAACAATGCGCCATCGGCAAAGCGCTGCGAGATGTCGCGGGCGGCGACGAGTTGGGAGAGTTCTTCCGCGTCGGCAGGCGCCGGGCCAAGCCAGGGTAGGGCAGCGAGCAGCAGCAACGGTGCCTTGCGGTTGAAGCGCATGAACAGCAGCGTGGCGGCGATGCCGCCGGCAACTCCGATGATGATCCAGAGCACCGCCGGCAGGTCGGGTCCTGGAAGTCGTTTCTTGAGCTCTTGTGCTGTTGCGGGGTTGACGCCCCAGCTGAACGGAGCGGTGGATTGTCCGCGTGCTAAGGCCGTGTCGGGAATCTTCAGGGTAGCTGTGAGAATGTCGACGAGGCCCTCGGCCGAGACGGTGATCGCCAAATCGTATGACCCGGCTTTGTGCAGGAACGGTGCCTCAACAGCATAAACGCCGGGTGCCACCTCCCGCGGCGTGAGCATACCGCTTGGCGCATCGATTTCCATTGCGGCACCCGCGACGGGGAGGTTGCCCTTGAAGGTGTCGAGATACAGCGTGAGTTGGCCATCACGAGCAACGACCACCAGCTCGAAATCGGCAGAGGAGACGTCAGCCCGTGGCGCGATGGTGCTCGACACCGGTGTTGGGGGGGCGCCATGATCGTGGCCCTCATGCGCTCTCAGTAGCGACGTGGGCACCGCCGACAGCATAGTTGCCAGCAGGAATAAGACCGCAATCGAACGAGCGATCTGAGATCGCATGGGAGCCCCTTGAGCATGAGTTCATCTAACGCCCTAGGATAGTCGTGAATTGCTTTCGCTGCGTTGCAGCCATGTTACAAATTGTTTCAGCGCGCCTGCCTCGGCAGTGTCACCGAGACGCGGAGCCCCCCTTCTGGCCGATTCGACAGCGATAGCGTGCCCCCGTGGGCCTCGATATTGGTCTTGGCGATCGTAAGGCCCAGGCCGACGCCTCCGGTTTCGCGATTGCGCGAGTGCTCGAGCCGCACGAATGGCTGGAGCACAGCGGCCAGCTGATCTTCCGGAATGCCTGGTCCGTCATCATCGATGATGACCTGGATCGAGGTCCCATGGGTCTCTGCTGCGACAGCGACATGCGTGCCGAAGCGCAGCGCATTGCCGATGAGATTTGAGAAGGCGCGCCTCAGTCCGACCAGCCTTCCCTCGACAATAACAGCGTGGCTGATCTTGATTTCGGCTTTGTGGCCAGCATCACGGACGTGATCGATAATCGTTCCGAGTAATGCGCCGAGGTCGAGGCGGCGAAGTGGTTCTGCGGTCTCCTCACCCTTGAGATAGGACAATGTGGCATCGATCATCTGTTCCATTTCGTCGATATCTGCTGACATCGCGTCTTGGATGACCTGGTCGCCGAGGTCCTCGATCCGGAGCTTGAGTCGAGTCAGAGGTGTGCGCAGGTCATGCGATACCGCTGCGAGCGACTGGGTTCGCCTTGCAATGAGGTCCCGGATTCGCGCCTGCATTTCATTAAACGCGACTGCCAGGTCACGCACCTCGCGAGGGCCTTGTTCGGGCACCACGGAGATCGGGCCGTCGGGAGAAAGCGCGCTGGCGGCGTTGGCAACGGCGCGAATGGGGCGCGTTAACCAGCGGGCGATCAGAACGGAAAGGAGGATTACGCCGAATGCCATCAAGCTCGTAGAGACCAGTGTGCCGCGGCCCGAGGCAGGCGGCCGTGTCGCAGCAAACAAGCTGACGTTGATCCAGCTGTCATCCGGCAAGCGCAGCGAAACCAGCGCGATGTGCGGATCGCTGCTCGTACTCGTGCCGACCACAATATCGGCTTCGGCAAGATCGGGAGTGAGTGTAGCAACCTGACCTGCGAGCCCTTTCCAACGTTCGATGCCAGGACCGCCCGGCGTGGCGCCACGCACCTTGCTCCAATGCGCCTCGATTGGTCCACCTGAGAGCTCATGTGCGACTGCCTCGCGCCGGTCTGTCGCAACCAGCATGACGCTGCGCTTGATGGAGATGATGCGCTCGGCAAGCCTGGTCTCGTGCGCCAGCGTCAACTCGCGATCGAGCGTGTGCTCGTAAGACCACAGGCTCAGTGCGTGCATCAACGTGATGCCGATCAGTGAAACCAGCACAGAGCGGATCGCCAGAGTGTCAAACGACCGTCGTGTCAGCATTGCGTACTCCGTGTCGTTTCGGTGTAGTGGTCCGCGCGCCGGTCGGCCGTCGTGGTAGCAGGGCGCGTGGCTTTAGGCTCCAGGCGTGGTCGGAGAAAGGACGGTCATGCGAGATTAGAATCATGGTGCTCCGTTGCAGAAGTGTTCGATCGAGCCTAGCGCAAGCAGCAGATGGGCGATAACGCGAAAATATGAAAGTATTAGCCAATCGGGTCCTGGATCGATTCAGGTGAAATAGTCTTAGGACGCAGTTTGAAATGCTGCCGAACCGCAAGGACTGCACGGCATTTCGGGATGCTGACACCAGACTACCCGCGTCGCCGTGACGCGTTGGTCGTGGGCTCCTGCAATAATTCGTAACACTTCTGCAATGCGGCGGTACCTCAGGAGGCGCAATATTCGAACTGCGTCCGTTACCTGTCGATGGTGGCGGCGCGGATCACTCAATGCACGCAAGGAGCAAGACGACCATGAGACGCACAACGATAGTGTCTGCATCGATCCTCGCGGCGGCTCTGGCACTTGGAGCCGGAGTGGGTCATGCGCAACAAGGGCCGAAGGGACCGATGGGGCCGGGAGGCGAGATGGGCGACGGCCGTATGATGCGGATGCCCGGACGAGGCATGATGGGCATGGGGGATTGCCCGATGATGGGCATGATGCCAGGCAGCACGGAGATGCCGGCCTTCGGTGAGGGCCGCATCGCATTCCTCAAAGCCGAACTCGCCATAACCCCCGCCCAGCAATCTGCGTGGGACGCCTATGCGGCAGCGCTCAAGAATAACTTCGCGAGCATGCAGGGCATGCGGCAAAGCATGATGATTGCGCTGGAAGGCAAGACAGCGGTCGAGCGGCTCGACGCCCATCTTGCCGCGATGGAAGGGCGTCACGCCGCACTCAAGGAGATCAAACCATCGCTGGCGACGCTCTATTCCGCGCTCAGCGACGAGCAGAAGAAAAAGGCGGATCAGGTCCTCACGGGCATGGGCTGCATGATGTAGCGCTGAAACGCAGAGGAGGACGATAAATGCCCCATCCAAAATCTGCGCCAAGTGCGAGCCAACCGGGGATCGTAGTTGCGGCACTCGCTGCATCAGCGGACTGCGCGGCATCACCTTTTTGCCGTGATGTGAGTTCGGCGCGTCAATTCGAGATCGGGCTCGGTCAGATCCCGACAAGCCGTCCCCGACTCAGGTTCTCCAGAATCGGACACTCCGGCCGGTGGTCGCCACGGCAGGCGGCGATCAACTCGCGCAGGGTATCCGCCATCTGCTCGGTTGCGGTCAGGCGCGCGTCGAGCACGGCCAGATGGCGTTGCGCGAGGGCCCGTACACTTCGGCTCGGCCGGGTCTTGTCGCGCCACAGCGAAAGGAGTTCCCCAATGGCTGCAATTGAGAAACCTAAGCTGCGGGCGCGCTTGATGAAGCGCAGCTCGTGGACGTCGATCGGTGTGTAGATGCGGTAGCCATTCTCGGCCCGCTCCGCTGGACGAAGAAGCCCGGTCGCTTCGTAGTGACGGATGAGCTTCGCCGAGACGCCGCTTCGTTTTGACGCTTCGCCGATGCGCATGTTGTGGATCGCAGATCGAATCACGGCTTGACCTTCCAATGGTTGGAAGGATGAGGCTACGCGGTGAACCGACCGGTGTCCATCCATTCGGACGCGCCCAGATAGGAGCAATGATCATGGCCAGCACCAGTGAACGGCAACTTTCTATTGTAACGTTGGGCGTCAGCCTTGGCGCATTTCTGGCGATCAGTTTTCTCGCCTGTATCGCGCTTGGTCTGATGATCCCCGACGTTGGCATGCACAGGCCGTGGCTGCAGTTTTTTCCCGGCTTCGAGTGGCTGACGTGGCGCGGTGTAGTGCTCGGCCTCGTGTGGACGCAGGTCTATGCGTGGTACATGGCGATCGTCTTCGGGGCGTTGTTCAATTTTTTTGCCAAGCGGTTTGGTTGACGGAGGCAAACATGGCAGCTCCCCTGAAAGCGCCTACACCCGACATCGCGAAGGCAGCACGTGATGACGTCATGTCCGATGCAAAAGCAAATCGGAAGAACTCTGGATCGGCCCATCCGTCGCAGGCGTCCGCGACGACTCCTGAGGCGCGGGTGGCATTGGCGGAGCCGCCTGATGCGGTGACGTGGCCATCCGCACTTCACGTGCTGGCCTACCAGCGCGATGTCCTTGAGCGAACGATCCTCTTCTTCGACACGCTGCGTCGGCGCGCAAACGTCATGCTGGAGCACGAGCAGGCCGGACTGCCACCATTGTTGAGCTTCAAGTACGAGACGTTACTTGATGGCCGCGGGCTCGAGCGACCAGCCAACTACGCGCTGTTGCGCATCACTGAGGTTGGCGATGCTTGCTGGGATGACTGTGTCGATCCGGAGAAGTCGCCGGTGATCATCCTTGATCCACGCGCCGGGCATGGCCCAGGCATTGGCGGCTTCAAGCGAGACTCCGAGGTTGGCATCGCGCTCCACACCGGTCACCCCGTGTATTTCGTCGCGTTCTTCGTTGATCCCTATCACGGTCAGACGCTCGGCGACGTGCTTGCTGTTCTGCGCCGGTTTGTGGAGGCGGTTGCCGAGCGTCATGGCGGAAAACCGCCCATTCTCTATGGCAATTGCCAGGCCGGTTGGGCTGCTACGCTGCTGTCGGCAAGCTGCGACGGGCTTGCTGGCCCTGCTGTGCTCAACGGCTCACCACTCTCCTATTGGGCAGGCGATCCTGGCGTCAACCCGATGCGTCTTGCCGGCAGCTTTGTTGGCGGCGTCTGGCTGACCGAGTTTCTGGCGGACCTCAATCAAGACCGCTTCGATGGCGCGTGGCTGGTGCAGAACTTCGAAAGCCTACGGCCCGGCAATGCTTTGTGGGAAAAATATGCAAACCTGTTCACCAGAATTGACAGCGAGGCGGATCGCTTTCTCGACTTCGAGCGCTGGTGGAACGGTTTCTATCGGCTGAGTGGCGAAGAGATGGTCGCGATCGTCGAGAACCTGTTCATCGGAAATAAGCTGGAGCAGGGAACGGTCAGGATCGATGATGACTGCAGCATCGACTTGACCAGGGTTCGCAATCCACTCGTGATCTTCGCCTCCTACGGCGACAACATCACGCCGCCACATCAGGCACTCGGTTGGATACCCGAGGTCTATAAGTCGACGGAGGCGCTGAAGGCAGCAGGGCAGCGGATTGTCTACCTGACCAATCCGCATATCGGCCATCTTGGCATTTTCGTTTCGGCCAGCGTAGCCCGCCTCGAGCACCGTGCGATCCTCGACAGCCTTGAGGAGATTGGTGAACTTCGGCCGGGCCTTTACGAGATGCGGATTGACAATCCGACCGGCGATCCGGATTGCGCCCGTGATCAATATTCGGTTCGCTTCGAACCGAGACGGATCGAGGATGTGCGGTTCGCCTATCCTCGCGCTGCGTTCGAGCAGGTGCGGCGTGTATCGGACTTCAACGCCGCCGCCTATCGCACATTCGTGCAGCCGTGGGTGCGAGCGATGACGAACCCGTGGATGGCTGAGGCCATGCAATGGGGACACCCGATGCGCGCCAGAACGTATCTCTGGTCGGACCGTCTCATGCCTTGGATAGGTGCGTTTGCCGTGCTTGCCGAGGCGGTTGCCAAGGATCGGCACCGGATTGGCGATGACAACCCTTTGCTGGCTCAAGAGCGCGCGCTCTTCGAGCAGATCACCGCATTCTGGGAGACGGTGCGACGCATGCGCGATGCGGCCCAGGAGCGCAGCTTTGCCATGACCTTCGGCGGCGGTGGCTAAGCAGGCATTGTTCCGCGCGAGCAATGAGTGGCTGCAACAATTTGTAACCGAGCTGAAACACGGAACACGTCGACACGACCTAGATTGAGAAATGGGATCGAGGAGCGACTCCGTTGGTGAGAAGGATCGGCGCCGCCTGCTGGCGAGCGATCATTTGCCTCGGTGTGCCTGAAGACGGTCGAATTGAGGAGCTATGCATGACTGAAAGACCCCTTCGCATCGCTGAGCCCGTCGCCGATCAATCAGGTGCGCCGCCATCTGGTCGGGCTGCTGAACTCGACCTCAAGCTTTCAGGACTCAGCTGCCCGAATTGTCCTCCGAAAGTGGAGACGGCGCTCAAGACGCTTCCTGGTGTCAAGGCCGCGCATGTCAATCTGGCAACGCAATCTGCACACGTGGTCTACGATCCCGAACGCATTGAGCTCAATGCCATCATTCGTGAGATCCGCCGCGCGGGTTTTGGTGCCGGCGCGGCGACGACTCGCATCGCGATCCGGAACATGCATTGCGCGTCCTGCGTGACGCGCATCGAGCTTGCGTTGAAGATGACGCCGGGCGTGACTGCCGCGCGCGCAAGCTCGCTGACGAATTCGGTGGAGGTTGATTACCAGCCTGAGCGAACGAACTTCGATCAGCTGCGCGGCGCGATCGAATCTGCGGGCTACCGCGTTGTCGAGACGAAGGTGTTCGTGAGCGATCAAGGTGGCGGCGATCCTGTCGAAGCCGAGCGCGAGGCTGAGTATGCGCTGCTGATGCGGAAGTTCTGGCTGGCAGCAGCAATTTCGGTGCCGGTGATGGCGCTGAGCTACCCGGACCTCATTCCTGGTCTGCGCGATTGGATGCCCATGGGCAGCACGACGCGCCGGGTTGTGTGGGCGCTGCTGGGCGTCCTCAGCCTGCCGGTTCTGGTGTGGTCGGGCTCGCAGTTCTTTATCGGACTCTGGGACGGACTGAAGCATCGCTCGGCCAACATGCACACCTTGATCGCCGTCGGCATCACGGCGGCCTATCTTTATTCCGTTGTAGCCGTGGCATTTCCAGGGCTGTTTCCACGTGCCGAGCTGGCGGAGGTGTTCTGGGATGTGACGACGGTGGTCGTGGCCCTGGTGGTGCTCGGACTTGCGATGGAGATCAAGGCCAAGGGACGCACGTCGGAAGCGATCAAGAAGCTGATCGGACTGCAAGCCAAGACGGCGCGGGTCGAGCGCGACGGCCGTGAGATCGATTTGCCCGTCGAAGAGGTTGTGGCGGGCGACATCCTAGTGGTGAAGCCGGGCGACAAGATCGCGGTCGATGGTGAGGTCATCGACGGCAAAAGTGCTCTCGATGAATCCATGATCACCGGAGAATCGATGCCGGTCGAGAAGGGGCCGGGCGATGAGGTGATCGGCGCTACATTGAACAAGACCGGCAGCTTCAAGTTCCGCGCCACCAAGGTCGGCAAAGACACGGCGCTCGCCAGTATTATTCGCATGGTGCAGGACGCGCAGGGCTCCAAGGCGCCCATCCAGCGTGTGGTCGACACGGTCTCCGGATACTTCGTGCCGAGCGTTATGATTCTCGGCGTGCTGGCGTTCATGGCCTGGTATCTGTTCGGGCCTGAGCCGCGGCTCGTTTATGCGACTATCGTGCTGGTCACCACACTCATCATTGCCTGCCCGTGTGCGTTGGGTCTGGCCACGCCGACGTCGCTGACGGTCGGGATCGGCAAGGGTGCCGAGCATGGCATTCTGATTCGCTCGGGCGATGCCTTGCAGAGTTCCGAGAAGCTTGATGCGATCATTCTCGATAAGACCGGGACCATCACCAAGGGCGAGCCGGCACTGACCGATGTGGTGGCGAGCGGCTTCCCGGACTCTGACGTCCTGCGTCTGGCAGCGTCTTTGGAGCGAGGTTCGGAGCACCCGCTCGGCGAGGCCATCGTCAAGGGTGCCGAAGCGCGCGGTCTCAAGCTCAGCGATGCCAAGGGGTTTGCGGCAATTGCCGGACATGGTGTCGGGGGCGAGGTCGACGGCCGAGCGGTGCTGCTGGGTAACGCCAAGCTGATGCGCGATCGGAGCATCGCAATTGAGCATCTGGCCAAGGATTGGGAACGGCTGGCTGGCGAGGGCAAAACGCCGATGTTTGTTGCCATCGATGGCAAACCGGCTGGCCTGGTCGCCGTCGCCGATACGGTCAAACCAGACTCGAAGGCTGCGGTCGCCACGCTCAGGGGAATGGGGCTCGAGGTCGTGATGATGACCGGCGACAACGAGCGCACGGCCAAGGCGATCGCGCGCCAAGTCGGCATCGAACGTGTGCTGGCTGATGTGCTGCCCGACGACAAAGCGCACGAGGTGCAGAAGCTGCAGCTAGAGGGCAAGAGCGTCGGCATGGTCGGTGATGGCATTAACGATGCGCCCGCGCTCGCCCAGGCCGACGTCGGCTTTGCTATCGGCACGGGTACCGATGTCGCTATCGAGGCAAGCGACGTGACGCTGATCAAGGGCAGTCTCGTCGGCGTGGTGACCGCCATCGAGATCAGCCGAGCGACGATGCGCAACGTGCGCCAGAACCTGGTCGGGGCTTTCGGCTACAATGTTGCCGGCATTCCCGTTGCCATGGGCGTGCTCTACCCCTTTATCGGCCTGCTGCTATCGCCGCTGATCGCGGCCGCTGCGATGGCTTTCAGCTCTGTCACCGTTGTCAGCAATGCGAACCGGCTGCGGTCCTTCAAGCCGGAGAGGAGCCCGTCATGACACCCGATCGTTGGCTTGTGCTTGTGGGCGGTTTCGCGCTGATCGCGCTCATCGTGTGGTTCTTCTGGATGAAGCGCTCGAGCGGCGTGCGCGCCAGCGTGGGCTCGAGCGGCTACCAGGAGGCGATGATCCTGGTGAAGGGCGGCTACACACCAGACACCATCGTCGTGCGCGCCGGGCAGCCTGTCCGCCTCAACTTCCGGCGTGAGGAGACAGCCTCGTGCTCGGACAAGGTGATCTTCGCCGACTTCAATAAGAGTGCCGATCTGCCGACCGGCGCGACGGTCGCCGTCGAGCTGCTGCCGAAGGAACCGGGAGTTCACGAGTTCGCGTGCCCGATGGGAATGTTCCGCGGACGCTTGGTGGTGGAATGAGATCGGACAGCGGAGAACGACATGAGCAGGGAAAGGCACAGACGATGAGACGCTGGACGCAGATTGCAACAATAATGTTCGCGACAGCTCTGACGGCGACGTCGGTGCTGGCTGCGGAACGCATGTTCGTGCCGCTGGGTGATGGCAATGCCGTCGTGGTCATCGATATTGCCGAGGACAAGGTGATCGGCCGCATCGATGACGTTTCGGCCGCGCATGGCCTAGCGGGCACTCCCGATGGTCGATACCTGATTGCCGGCAGCAGCCGGACGCGGGCGCCGGGCGCAACGCCGGGCAAACCCGCCGGCATTGCCGCGGAAGACCACACGGCCCACCATGCTCCCGGCAATCCCGCGGATGCTGGAACGGTCGCGGTCGTGAGCACGGTCACGATCATTCGCCAGAGCGATTTGAAGGTCGAGCGCCAGATCGATGTTCCTGCAGCGGTGCACCACGTGGCGGCGAGTCCGGACAGCCGTTTTGCCGTGGTGACTCATCCCGCGGGCAACGGCATCAGCGTGATCGATCTTGTCACCTTCGCGGCTCGTCCCTTGGTGGCGACGGGACCGGGTGCCAACTATGCCGTGTTCGGCAACGACGGCGCGCTGGTCTATGTCAGCAATGGCGGCAATGGCACCGTCAGCGCGCTTAGTACCAAGACCTGGCAGGTGGTCCAGATCTTCAAAGTCGGCCAGGAGCCTGAGCATCTGGCCATGGCGCCGAATGGCCGACATCTCTACGTCAACAATGTCAAGAGCGGCTCGGTCACAGAGATCTACGTTACCGACCCTCGCAGCCCCCGACGCACACGGGAATTCCGGGTTGGAGCGAATCCGCACGGGGTCGACGTCTCCGATGATAGCGATTGGATTTTCGTTGCCGTGCAGGACGACGGCAAGCTCGTAGCCATCAATCGCAAGAGGCTGCCGCAACGAACCATGGCGCTGGCGCCCGAGCCCTACCATCTGGCCGTCGTGCGCGGCCTGGGTAAGATTTACGTCTCGAGCGCCAAGGAGCCGAAGATATGGGTGGTGGATGCGGCCACCTTGACGGTTCTGCGCGAAATCCCGATCGGCGGCAAAGGCCACCAGATGGTGCAGGGGCCGCGGTCATGAATACGGATCAACCACAATAGTCGAAAGGAGAGAGTACCATGAGCGCACACGATCATTCCCATCACGGCCATGGCGGGGGAGCTCAGACGAGCTTCTGGACCTCGCGGGCGTTCCTGGTCTTCCTCGCCTTTGCAGCGATCGCGGTCGTGCTGCTGTGGAACGAGCATAAGGCGCACATTCTCGGCGCGTTACCCTACCTGCTCCTGCTCGCCTGCCCGTTACTCCACATGTTCATGCATGGTGGGCATGGTGGGCACGGTGGACATGGCGGATCGAGCCAAGACAAGTCGGGGAGGTCGTCGTGAGCGACACAGCGCCATCGTATGGATTGTGGGGGCTCGTCCTCATCAACTCCGTGATATTTATCATGTTCGCGTTCACGTTCTTCAAGCCACAGACGTCGCGGGACTGGCGTTCGTTTGGAGCCTTCAGTGCGTTTCTCGTGGCCTTGTTCACGGAGATGTATGGTTTCCCGTTGACGATCTATTTCCTGTCGGGGTGGCTGCAGAGCCGGTTTCCAAACGTAGATTGGTTCTCGCACGATGCGGGCCATTTGTTGGAAATGATGTTCGGCTGGAAAGCCAATCCCCACTTCGGGCCATTCCATCTCTTGAGCAACGGCCTGATTCTCGCTGGGTTCCTTGTTATTTCGGCGGCTTGGCGTGTGCTCTACGAGGCGCAACGCAAGGGCGCGCTCGCCACCACGGGGCCCTATGCCTGGGTCCGCCATCCGCAATACGCGGGCTTCATCCTGGTCATGCTGGGCTTCCTGCTGCAGTGGCCAACGCTGCTGACCCTCGCCATGTTCCCGGTGCTGGTGTGGATGTACGCTCGTCTGGCGCGGCAGGAGGAGCAGGAGGCCATCGCCACCTTCGGCGAGGTTTATCGCGCCTATGCGCGAACAGTGCCTGCGTTCATTCCAGGCCTTGGTGCCCGCGTGGCGGCTGCGCAACCAACGGACCACCCGAAGCAGTGATCATTGTGGCGCTCCGCGAAGCGCGCCAGGAGCAAGACGACCAATGTCGCCACCGTCAGGATCGCAACAGCGGGCCGGTACTGCCAAGGGCTATGTGCCGGCGCTCGGCTATCATGGCTTGACGGGCCTTTATGACCGCGTCGTTGCCGTGACGATGCGTGAGGCGATCTGGCGGGCGGACTTCGTGAGGCTGATCGCGCCGAGCGCGGGCGAGCGCATCCTCGATATCGGCTGCGGCACCGGCTCGCTTGCCGTGGCGCTGGCACAGGCTGAGCCCGCCGCGCAGATCTCGGGGATCGATGCGGACGCCGCGATGCTCGAGGTTGCACGCCAACGCGCGACGGCTGCGGGTGTCACCGTCGAGCTTGTGGCTGGCCTCGCGCAGGAGGCGGCTCGGACGGGAGCTGTTGCCGGACGCCGCTTCGACAAGATCGTATCTAGTCTCGTCTTTCATCACCTCGATGAAGGGTCGAAGCGCACCGTTCTCCGAACGATGCACGGCATCCTGGAGTGCCGGAATGGGCGGGTGATCATCCTCGACTGGGGCGCCATGCCGGGCATCTTGACCCGGCTGCGGTTCCTGCCCGTGCAGCTGCTCGATGGGTTCGACAACACGCGGTCCAACGTCGAAGGCCAAATGCCGGAGCTGCTTGCCGAAGCCGGGTTCCGGGTGATTGCGACGCCGTGGACATTCGAGACGGTATTCGGACCACTTGCGACGTGGGTCGCCGATGGCAACGGCTCTGTTGCGTCGGCAGACAAAGGTGGTGAGGCATGAGCAGGATCGGTTGGCTCAGACAGCCGGGTTGGATTGGGGCGGTGCGGCGCTACATTGTTGCCAGCGCGGTGGCGCATCTCGTCTGGGAGATCATCCAACTTCCACTCTATACGCTCTGGAAAACCGGGACGAAGGGTGAGCAGATCTTCGCCGTCCTGCACTGCACCGGTGGCGATATCTTGATCGCGGGATCATCCCTGCTGACCACATTGGCGCTGGTCGGGCGGAGGGGCTGGCCGGACGAGGCGAGCGCGCGCGTCGCGGGCCTGACGACGGTGATCGGGTTCGGCTATACTATTTATAGTGAGTGGCTCAACACTGCCATTCGCGTATCCTGGACCTACTCGGAGCTGATGCCGGTGGTGCCGTGGATCGGCACCGGGGTGTCGCCCCTCGTGCAATGGCTGGTTGTTCCGACAGTGGCGCTATGGACAGCACGGTGGGGCTCGGATGAAACGGTAGCCAGTGTAGTCGTCGCGACGACCATCGACAGGTAGCGTCATGATCGCCGGTGCTTCGCTGCCGTAGTGGGTCGTCCGACTCGGATAGTTGGCGCGTCTGGTAAGAGTTGCAGCGAATGCCGCGCTGCCGCTAGATTCCAATAGAAAGACGAAAGGACGGTACGGTCAGCATGAGCGAGGCGCACAATCAATCGACGCTTGGGGGCGAGGGAGCGGCGGGTCATGTCTTGATCGTCGACGACGATGCCGAGATCCGCAATCTGGCGGCCAAGTTTCTGCGCGCCCACGGCCATCGGGTGACGGCGGTGCGGGACGGGCGCGAGATGTGGCCGACGTTGAAGACGGCGGGCGTCGATCTGATTGTGCTCGATGTCATGTTGCCGGGCACAAATGGTCTGGACCTGTGCCGCGAGCTGAGAAAGACGTCGAAGATTCCGATCATCATGCTGACGGCGCTTGGTGCGGATACCGACCGCATCGTCGGGCTTGAGCTTGGCGCCGACGACTATCTGGCCAAGCCGTTCAATCCGCGGGAGCTCCTGGCACGCGTCAATGCCGTGCTCCGCAGAGCCACATCTGCGTCCGAAAGCCCTGAGCCGGCGAAAGCCGCGGCGACACGCCTGGTGTTTGAAGAGTGGACCCTCGACCTGATGCGCCGAGAGCTGCTCAATCCGCAGGGCGTCGTCGTGGATCTGTCGACGGGCGAATTCGACATGCTGTTGACGTTTCTCGAGGCGCCGCAACGGGTTCTGACACGGGAACAACTGCTCGATGGTGCGAAGAACCGTGTAGCCACGGGTTTCGACCGTGTGATCGACGTACAGATCAGTCGCTTGCGTCGCAAGATCGAGGCGAGCGAGGACAGCCAGGCGATGATCAAAACCATCCGCGGCGTCGGCTACATGTTCGTGCCAATGGTGCGTCGCGAATAGCCTTGCCGCTACCATACCCCGCGTCTGAAGCCGGTCCAGAGGTAGCCCCACAACGTCGGATGATACCATTGCTGCGAGGGCAGTGTGCTCTCGATGGTTCGCAGCTGCCGCCTGAGAGCGTCGTCAACAGCGCGGAGCACGATGGCGCGACCGCTGGCGGCGAGGCGGAACGGATAGGTGACGAAGTTGTCGTCACGTGCCGGCGTCACACGCTGCCAATAAAGGATGCCGCCGGTATCCACGCCTTGATCAACGAGATGTACCGTCGCCCCGAAATGCTCGGGATCACCGCTTGCCAGGGCCCAGTAACCGCCGCACATGCCGCGATACTTTGGATTGACGCCGGCATGGTAGTTGATGAACGGAGCGGAGATGGACGTTAGCGTTTCATGACCGATCATGCGGGTGCCGACGACGAGAACGACGGTGGGTCCAATGCGGATGAGCTCGCGTCGACAATCCTCGGAGTTGATCGATGCGACGGGGATCACCGCACAGCCAGCGGCAGGTGTTGGCTCGAGTTTCTCGCGAGTGAGCAGGGATTGCAGTCGGTGACGGCTGGAGGCGCGCAGAAGCCGTTGTAAGACGCCAAATGCGATCTGTCCCGCAACGGTCACGGCTCCGAGTTTCTTGAGGCGCCGGCGAAACAGGAGGCGCATCGGCTCCGGTCGTTCCTCGATCACGGTAATGGATCCGAATGTGCCGATCACGGCGTTGATGATGATCCAGGCCAGTGGTCCGCCGCCGGTCAACACGACGATTGGCGTGGGTGATGCGGTGGGGCGGTGCACAGTGTCGGGGCTCAGCTGTGAAACCGGCAATGTGGTCTCCCTTTCAGTAGATGCCGTTGGCGCGCTGAAGAGCACGGACGTAGCGAATGATCGCGTTGACCTCATGGTCGGTCACCGCGGGTAGGGCTGGCATATTGCCAAAGCGCCAGTGGTGCGCCACCACGCCCTGGCGGGCGGCGCGGACGAAAGCGCCGTCGCCATGATGTGAGGGCTCGTAGATTTTGTGCACGAGAGGCGGCCCGGCGCGAGTACCGCGCCCATTCTCGCCATGGCACACTTGGCAGTGCATGGTGAAATATCCGAGGCCGATGCGCTCAGCCTCGGTCAGGTTTGGAATATTGAATGCTGCCGTGAGAGGCGACGGCGAAGGCGTACGCCAGTTGGTGATCACGCTTGCGATGGCACCGAGGACAAGCACGGACAGAATTGTGATCTTGACCCAATGGCGTTGCGCCCGTGTGCATTGAGCAGGGGCGGGAACCGGGCGGGCTTTCGGTCTGCGAGGATGTGAGGTTGATTTCCCGCTGCGGCTCATGCGCGGATCTCAACGTTTCGCGCCGAGGCGTTGCAGAGCCTCACGCGTGATATGGGCCAGAGGATTGGCAGGGTCGAGCTTGAGGGCGTGCCTCAGATCAGCGATGGCTGCATCCGTCTTCCCGAGCGCCTCGTAGAGGTGGCCGCGCGTATCGAACGCCGCCGCATAATGCGGGTCGAATGCGAGCGCACGATTGACGTCGTGCATGGCCTCATCAAGTTTACCGAGCTTATAGTATCCCCACGCCCGTCCGTTATAGGCCAGCGCATTGTCGCCGCGCCGCGCGAGCGCCTGCGTGAAATCCTCGATGGCGCCGGCGAAATCGTTCTGCTCGAGCAGAGCGCGACCACGATTGTAGTGGGGCCAGGCATCGCGCGGGCTGAGCCGAATGGCCTCTGTGTAGTCGGCGATGGCGCGTGCCAGCTCACCGCGCTGCATGTAGGCGATCCCGCGATGATTGTAGATCGGCGCCGCGTCTGGGAGAACGCGAAGCAGCTCGGTACAAGCTTGGATTGCGCGCTCGGAGTGATCGTATCGCTGGCAATCCTTCAAGAGATCGAGTTGCGCTATCGCTGCGGGCGGGCTGATCGCCAGAACAGCGCCCGTGAGGAGCGGGAGCAGATTGCGCCCAATGCGGGCGCCTGCAGCACCTGGCCACAACCACGCTATATCGAGCGATCCGGACATCGGGGGCTACGGCTTGGAGAAGGTCTTCAAGAAGGCGATGAGATCTGCGCGATCCTGTGCGTCGGCAATGCCGGGGAACGCCATCTTGCCGCGCGGCGCAACGGCCTTGGGGTTTTCAAGATAGCGGCTGAGCTCGTTCTCGCTCCAGACAAGGCCGCTCTGGCCGAGTTCGCGCATGTTGTCGGAATAGGTGTAACCATCGGCAGTGCCGGCTTTGCGCCCGATGACGTTGTTGAGGGCGGGACCGACCGCGTGTTTCGCGGTGTCACCGACGAGGTGGCAAGCACGGCACTTCTTGAACACGTCGGCGCCGTTCTCCGCGCTGGGACTTTGCGCTGAAGCTGGTCCAAGGCCGACGAGCAGGATCAGCAGTGTTGCGCTGGAGATGCGAGCGACGTGTTTGACTGACATGGTTCCCCCCAAGTTTACCACGAAGAGCGATGTGCGCTCAGCACGTCACCGGACCGAGCGAGGCTCGGTCCGGTGATAACGATGCTGGCAAATTGATGAGCGTCAGCCGCCGGAATTGCGCTGCTGGTCCCAAAAATCCTTGGGCGGGAACGGCTTCTCGGTTGTGGCTTGCTGTCCAGGCTTGTGCGCAAAAGCCGGGGCTGCGGTGGCGCCGACGAGTCCGACCGCAACGAGTGCTGCGATGATGGTTTTTGTCATGATCAAGTCTCCTCTGAGAGTGGGCGGAGCCGTGTTCTGCTGGTGCCGCCATGACCGGCGCTGTCGTGCGCCGGTAAGGAGAAGTATTGATGCCTGCGCGTTTCATGCTGATTTCGCTTCGATGTCTTTTTGTTTCTTTGGACCTGACGTGCGTACTGGGAGCGGCAGGTGCACGCGAGCGCGCAGACCACCCGGTGGAGCGTCGTGCAAGGTCACATCGCCACCATGGCCGCGGATGATGGTGCGGGCGACGGTAAGACCGAGGCCGGTGCCACCGGTGGCACGATTGCGTGAGGCCTCGATGCGGTAGAAGGGCTGGAAGACAGCCTCGCGCTGGTCGGCGGGAATGCCCGGCCCGTCATCGTCGATGAGCACCTCGACCGCACCGTCACGGCACGCCATAGCGACCGTGACTGTTGTCGCGTATTTGGCGGCGTTGGCAATGAGGTTGTTGAACGCACGCTTCAAGGCGAGATGGCGACCGCGCAGGACGATGTTGCGCGTTGGCGAGAAGGTCACGTGATGGCCTGCATCGCTGAGGTCGTCGCAGATGCTGTCGAGAATGGCCTTCAAGTCGAAGTCTTGAACGGGTTCACCGGTCTGATCACCTTTAAGAAATGCGAGTGTCGAATCGACCATGGCCAGCATTTCGGCCAGATCGCCATCGATCTGCTCGCGCAACTCCGCATTGTCGAGATCCTCTACACGGAGCTGGGCGCGAGTCAGAGGCGTCTTGAGATCGTGGGAGATTGCGGCCAGGGTCAATGTGCGGTCGTCGATCAACTTCTTGACGCGCCGTTGCAGTTCATTGAAGGCAGTGGCCAGTTCGCGAATTTCGCGCGGTCCGGCGACAACAATGGTCTTGGGGTCGCCGTCGACGTAGAGCCGCTGGGTGGCCGACGCAAGCTCGCGCAGCGGACGCGTTACCGATCGCAACAGGAGAATCGAGAGTAGAAGCACGCCAATCGCCATCAGGCTGGTCGAAGCGATGATGTTCGACAAGCTGCCGTGCACTCCGGTCAGTCTGGCGATGCTGAAATTCGCCCAGCTGGCATCGGCAATCCTCATTGAGACGAGCAACAGATGCGGGTCGGCCGACCTGTCGCCGAGCGGACTGGGTGCTCCAATAATGAGACCGCTGCTGCCCATCTCAGGGGCGAGCGCAAGGAGGCGTCGCCGCAGTCCTTCCGTCTTATCGACGGCATGACCGCTTGCTACGGTCAGGGGCACGGCGCTCCAGTGCACTTCGAGCGGTCCCCCCGACAGTGAATGCGCCGTCTTTTCGCGGTCTGTGGACGGCAATCCAGCCAAGGCACGCTTGATCGTGATGAGGCGCTCGGCAAGGCGCACCTCGTTGGTGAGATCGACCTCGTTGTCGAGCCCGATCTGGTAGGCGCAGATGCTGACGGCATGGAACGCGATGAGACCGATCAGCAAAACCGCGACCGTGCGGCTGGTAATCGTGTCCGGGAGGAACCTCATGCCGGGCTCCTCGCCATCAGAGCCTGGTGACCGTCGGCACGAACATGTATCCGGCCCCGCGAATGGTCTTGATGATGCCGTCCGCGTCCTCGCTTCCCATCTTGCGCCGCAGCCGGCTCATCTGCACATCGATGCTGCGATCGAAGCCGGGAACCGGGGTGCGATTGCGGGCCATGTCGAGCAGCTGCTCGCGGGTCAGCACGCGCTGCGGCGCCTCGACGAAGGCAAGAAGGAGGTCATACTCGCCGGTCGACAGATCAACCACGACGCCTTCCGGGTTGATCAGCTCTCTGCGGAGCGTGTCCACAATCCAGCCCTCGAAGGTGTACTTGGTGCCGGAGGGCGGCTTGACCAAATTGGGTGCGACCGTCGCGCGTCGCAGCAGGGCACGGATGCGGGCCAGCAACTCGCGCGATCCGAACGGCTTGGTGAGATAGTCGTCGGCGCCCATCTCGAGGCCGAGCACGCGATCGGTTTCCTCGCTCTTGGCGGTGAGCATGAGGATCGGCATCGAGGATGTCTGCCGGACGTGGCGGCACAGCTCGAGGCCGGAGGCCCCTGGCAGCATGACGTCGAGGATCATCAGATCCACGGGCGTTGCTCGGAGCATCTCCAGCATTTCACGACCACCCGCGACGGCGGTGGCGCGATAGCCCTGTGTTCGCAGCATTTTAGAGACGAGCTGGCGCAATTGCGCATCGTCGTCGACGATCAGGATATGAGCGTCGACGATTGCGGACTGAACCGCCGGGTCAGCAGTAGAAAGTGGCGCGACAGGAACTCGGTCGGGCTGCATTGTCGGCTCCGAGGTCCGAAAATGGCGACAGCGAGACGAGCCCGCCGCCGCAAGGTTCGGTTGTTTGGCTATTTCGTCTTCTCGATCTTGGTGACGGTGAACTGTCCGTTGACCTTGTCGGGGTGGAATTGGACCTTGTCGCCGGGCTTCACCTGCTTCAGCATCGCCGGATCTCCGGCACGGAACACCATGGTCATGGCATCCATGTCGAACTTCTTGATCGGGTCGTGCTTGATGGTGATCTTGCCGGCATCGGGATCGACTTTGGTCACCTCGCCTTTGACCATGGTCTCGTCGGCGGCCGCCCCGAGCGGGGCGGCAAAGGCGAGCAGCGTGGCGATGGCAACAGCCTTGATCGCGGTCTTCATGTCAGTCTCCTTTACGTGGGCTTAATGCGGGCTACTTTTTCTTCCTGGCTGGCTTGGCATCGACGACCGTGACGACGCCTTTCATGCCGGCTTCGTAGTGACCGGGAATGAGGCAGGCGAACTCGAAGGTTCCAACTTTGTCGAACACCCAAAGAATTTCGCCAGTTTTCTTAGTCTCGAGCCGTGTACCGTTGGGCTCGTCGTGCTCCATGGTGGGGTTCTTCTCCATCTGGATTTTGTGCTTGGCGTTACCTTCGAAGCTGTCGAGCAGGAATTCGTGCGCGAGCTCGCCCTCGTTTCTGATGACGAAGCGGATTTGCTCGCCGCGCTTCACCTCAATCTTGTCGGGCGTGTAGCTCATCTTGCCTTCGGCCTCTCGCGCGACGATTTCGATGGTGCGCGAGGTAGGCTTTTTCGGATCGCCTGGATCTCCGGCAGCAAACGTGCCGTGCGCCCTGGCTTGCTCGGGCCACAATCCCCCGACGGTGAGGGCAGCAGTCGCCAGTAGCGCAGTACTGATGCCGAAGGCGGCAACTCTCAGATGTTGTTTTACCATTCCGACTTTCTCCCCATGGTTATCAGTGATTGCCGTGTCCGCCCTTGGGTTTGACCACCCGGACCTCGGCCTTGGTTGGAATGCCGCTGGCTTTTTGCGGCACGCGCACGGGCTCGTTCAGCGCCTGTTTCGGGCCCGTGTACTCGAAGGCGACGGTGCCGGATGGGTGCTTGTACCAGCCCGGATCCTTGTAATCGGTCTTGGCGAGCCCCTCGCGCACCTTCACGACCGAGAACATGCCGCCCATTTCGACCGGGCCGAACTGCGCGAATCCCGTCATCATCGGCAGCGTATTGTCGGGCAAAGCCATTTCCATTTCGCCCATCTCGGCCATACCGGTTGAGCCCATGGCCATGTAGCCGGGTGCAAGCCTGCCGATCGATTTGACGAGGTCACGTTTGTCGACACCGATGTAGGTTTTCACGTCGTGGCCCATGGCATTCATGGTGTGGTGCGACTTGTGGCAATGGATCGCCCAATCGCCGGGGTATATGGCGTCGAACTCGAAGGCCCGCATCTGACCTACCGCAACATCCACTGTGACTTCGGGCCACGACGACTTTTCGTCCACCCAGCCGCCGTCGGTGCCGGTGACCTTGAAGTCGTAGCCGTGCATGTGAATCGGATGATTGGTCATGGTGAGATTGCCGAAGCGGATGCGCACCTTGTCGCCCTTACCGACGACGAAGTGGTCGATGCCGGGAAAGGCGCGGCTGTTCCAGCACCACATATTAAAGTCGAGCATGGTGTTGACCTTCGGCACGTAGGAGCCGGGGTCGATATCGAAGGCGTTGAGCAGAAAGACGAAGTCGCGGTCGACGCGGCGGAACTTGGGGTCTTTCGGATGCACGACGAAGAAGCCCATCATGCCCATCGCCATCTGCACCATCTCGTCGGCGTGCGGGTGGTACATGAAGGTTCCGCTCTTCATCAGCTGGAACTCGTAGACGAAGGTCTTGCCGACGCCGATGTGGGGCTGGGTCAAACCGCCGACGCCATCCATGCCGCAGGGCAGGAGCTGGCCATGCCAGTGGATGGTGGTGTGCTCGGGCAGCTTGTTGGTGACGAAGATGCGGACTTTGTCGCCTTCGACGGCTTCGATGGTCGGACCGGGCGATTGCCCGTTGTAACCCCACAGATGCGCTTTCATGCCGGGTGCGATCTCGCGCACGACGGGCTCGGCGATGAGATGAAACTCCTTCCAGTCCCCGTTCATGCGCCACGGCAAGGTCCAACCATTGAGGGTGACGACCGGCTGGTAATCGGGGCCGGTTTTGGGAAACAGCGGCGGCTGCATCAGCGGTGATTTTTGGATCGCCGCCTCTGGCAGGCTCGCGACCTGAGCGCGACCGCTGACCGAAGTGGCCGTGATCAAGGCCGCTGCCGCGCCTGTCGAGCCGATGAAGCGTCTGCGTGAAACCGTCATGTCTGTGGCTCCTTGATCAATGTCCTGGGCCTTCACCGCCGGCGGCGGCGACCTTGGGGCCTTCGCCGGTGCCACCCGCGACACCGCCGCCGATGATGGCGACCTGCAAATCGGTGGTGGCGAGGAAGTAGTCGCGCTGGGCATCGATGGCGGCGATGTTGCTCATGATGCGCGCCCGCGCATCGACCAGGAGTGCGGAGAGATCTGCAATCATCGCGTTGTACCGCAACATGGTCTCGTCCGAGATCACCTTGCGCAGCGGGACGATCTCCTTCTGGTAGTGCCGTGCGATGTCGTAGCTGCCGCGATAGCCGCCATAGGCCTCACGAACTTCCGAGCGAATCGTTATGGCTCGCTCGGCGAGACGATGCACGGACTGGAGATAGGTCTCCTCGGCTTTACGCGTGCGGGCGGCGCCGAGATCCCAGATTGGGATCTGGAATTCAAGTTCGAGCCCCCGCCAGCGCGTCTTGGTGCGCTCGATCTCCGTTTCCTCCGGCGGCGGATGCGGCGTCACGACGGTTTCTTTCTCGAAGCTCCGCATGCCGGCAACCTCGAGCACGTTGATGAAGCGCGTGCCGCGGGTGAGACCGTAGCTCTTGGCAAGGATGTCGAGCTCCATGCGGGCGATGGCGAGGTCGATCCGCTTGTCGATGGCTTCGGCCTCGATGTCGGGGAGCGCTTTGATCTTGCCTGGCAGGGTGGGGAGCTTGGACGGGACTTTGAGGGCGGCATCTTTGCCCCAGAGCCCGAGCAGGCGCACGAGCCGTTCCCGGTCTGCGCCGCGCTTCAGCTTGGCGGCGGCGAGCTGAGCGCCGAGCTCGGCATAGAACGCATGCTCGCGCGCTTGGTCGAGCTTGTTGAGAGCGCCGGTTTCACCAAGGCGCTTGGCGATCTCGGAGGCCGCTTCGGCCGCGACCTTGGCTTCCTCCAGGAAGGTGACGGTCTGTGCCGATGCTACGGCCCGATAGTAGGCGCGGCGGGTGTCGGCCGCCGTCTTGAGGACGCTTTCGATGGCCCTGAGCTGGGCCTGCTTGAAGCGGTGCTCGGCGATGTCACGGCGTCGCGGCAGGGTCAGCAACGACAGGACATTGACCAGCACCTGGCGCTCGATCTCGAGCACGCTGCCGTAAGCCGGACCTGAGGCGATCGATGCCGTGAGCCGCGCAAGCGAGAAGATTGGGCTCGGTGGCAAGCCCGCTTCGACGCTTTCGGCCTCCGTGGTGGCGAGTTCGGCGAAGGCGGCCTGCAGGCCGCGGTTGTTGAGCAACGCAACCTGCACGGCCTTGTCGGCATTGAGCCCGCTGGCGATGATCGCGCGCACGCGCGCCTCGATGTCTGCGGCGTCAACATCGCTGCGGATGCGGCGAACGTCCTTGCCAAGCGTCTCGGCGGTTGCCGTCTCGACCTTGCTCATCCCGCCATCGGGCGTGAAGTTTGCGCATCCACTGAGCATCAACATCATACCTGTCGTTGCCAGCACGGCTCGGCTGGTGGCTTTTGCTCGCCCGCAGGCGAGGACACGTCCCCCATGTCGCTCCCCATGTCGCTTCATCAGTCGATCCCCCCGGATCTGAAATTCCCGTGTCTGCTTGACGTGTGAGTGGCAAGGCTGAGCTGTCAGTTGCGCTTTGGCACCGCGGCCGGGTCCTGTTTGGGCCGGGGTGCAACGCGTCGATTGCGCTCATCCCACGGGAGTGGGTCAACCGGCCGATAGGTTTTGGTGGAGGAGGTCACGGACTGGTAGGTGATACGTGGCACGCGTGAGCCCGCGTCACTCGGATCGCGGTCGCCGAAGACCCTCGGCAAATCGGCTGGACGTTGATGCCGATCAAAGGCAAGCGCCGTATTCGGTGCAAGAAGACTGAGTAGGATGAGCGTCCGTATCATTGGCGCGAGGGCTCCCGGCGATTAGCCGTGTCGGATCCATCAAGACGATAGAGCGCGAAACGGCCGACGATGGTCGTGCGTGCATGCTTGTGCGTGCGACGCTCCAGCCCACCACGGATGGGGGAGTCGCCTTACAATCAGATTTCAGGACTGTTACAAATTGTTGCTGGCGTCAGATCGAGCTTGGGCCGTGGCGCGGGTGCACCGGTCTGTCGCGCTGCTATCCAGGCCTCAAAAAAGATGAGCTGACGGTGGGTCGGACGAGCGCGTGTCAGGCAGGCCCTGACCTCAAAGCCAATCTGGCAGCAACAATTTGTAACTTGAAATAAGGCGTAGACGGAAGATGATGTCATCGATCCGGACTTGTCGTGGTTTTCATTTCATTGATCGTTAGAACAGGAGCATTTTATGACCATCAAGAACAGCTTATTTGGCTTGGCGATAACTGGCGTTTTCATACTCGGCACAGCCTCGACGGCCATGGCCAAGGCGCATCATCTCGCGCCGCAAGCTTTCGACACCGAGCGTCCGGCGGCCGGAAGATCGAGTGCCGGCAATTCGGCCTCGGACTGCTTTGTCGAGCCGGAAGGCTTCCACAGCCAAATCCGCTGGGACGCGGCATGCGTTGCGGCTCGCGCCCAAGCGCGCGGTGACCACATCGACAGCGGGGCCAAGGCCAAATTTGAGGCGCCACGCGGCTTTCACAGCCAGATCCGCTGGGATTAGCGGAGGGGCGGCGCGGCTGCAATGATCCTGGAAGCTCCACTTCCACGGTCTGCAGCGCGGCGTACGCATCTTCTTCTGGGAAACTCGCCGCTTATGGTCTTTCCGCTTGTCGCCTTGGCAATGTTGATGGCGCTGGCCAATTGTGCGCCAGTGCTGGACCGCCACGATGATGCCGTGCCGGAACAGTGGTTCACGCGTGGCGGCGACCCGGCGACGGCTGCCATGCTTCAGGCGTGGTGGCGCCGTTTCGACGACCCAGTTCTGGCGCGACTGATCGAGACCGCGATTGCACGCAGTCCCGAGATTGGCATAGCCAGGGCGCGTATCCAAGAAGCCCGGGGCCTCGAGACGAGCACGTCGGCAACGCTGCTTCCCGCGGTCGAATTGTCGGCGGCAGGCATGCACGGACGGGAGGCTGGCGCTTCGCCAGCCACATCCTGGGCGGCGCAAGGAACAGCGAGTTATGAGGTCGATCTATTCGGCAAGACCCGCAACGCGGTTGATGCTGCCGGGGCTGGCGTTGCTGCCGCCGAGCAGGATCATGACTGGGTTCGGCTTAGCTTGATCGGTGCGATCGTTCGCAGCTATATCGACTATCGCGCAGGTGCACGGCAAGTCCGGCTTGCGGAACGCAACCTCGCCAGTCAAAGGCGCACGCTTGAGCATGTGCGCGGCCAGGAGAAGGCGGGCCTGCTCGGGCCATTCGACGTGGAGCGGGCAGCGCGCGAGCCGCATCTTTCTGCCGCGCGCACGGCCGAGTATCGGCGCCAGCAGGAGCTGGCGCTGCTGAGATTGGCGACCCTGACGACTCTTCGGGCTGATGAGTTGGCGACGATGGCCGGATCGGCTGACAACATTCCCGGCCTCGATCTGGCACCGCTGACGCTGGCTCCGGCCGCTGTGCTGGCGGCGCGTCCGGATGTGCGAGCGGCGAACTTGCGCCTGATTCAGCGAACGGCACTCACCGAAAGCGAGGCGGCGAGTGTGTTTCCGTCGCTCGGCGTGACAGCGATGTTCGGGGTGACGTCAGCTGCTCTGCTGGATCCTTTGCAATTGTGGAGCGTCGCCGGGCGCCTGGCCGCGACCCTTGTCGATTTTGGTCGTATCGAGGGCCGGATCGATGCGGCGGCGGCACGCGAGAAGGAGGCCTACGAAGCCTGGCGCAAGTCGGTGCTCGGCGCGATCGAGGACGTAGAGGCAGCACTCACGACGGTGGCGCGCGCGAAGGAGCAGCGTCAGGCGTTGCAGCGCGCCCGCGAGCACGCCGGCAAGTCGCTGGCGTTTGCCGAGCGGCGGTTCAAGGCGGGTGAAAGCTCGCTACTCGATGTGCTCGACAGCCAACGGCAGGTGATCGAGGCGGACAGTGCGCTAACCAGCACCGAGACGCTTTATGCCGGTGCGATCGTCGCGCTCTACCAGACTATCGGCAGCTACTGAGCTGCCTCAACCTTTGCGGCGAGACACGCTGACCGGGTCACGCGAGGCACTCAGCAAGGCGCGGGCAATGCTAAGGCCACTGCGAAGGTGATCGAGGCGGCGGGGGACAGTTTCTGGCTGATGATCTGCACCTTACACCAATTTGGCCTTGCTAGCGATCATTCTATCCCGCAATCGGATGTGGTTGAATGTCTGTCGAGGGCTCAGTATTAGCTAAATGTTCATCTTATAATGGCAATATGTTGCTGATGCACGTCAGCAAGTAAAGGAACGTAAAATGAGAACATATACTCCGACGCCTGTAAAAAATCCTATCCCGGCACCGAAGCCACCATGCCCCTGCTAAGCCGAAGCAGAACAGCAGAGTTTCTATGATTCGCGATATAGTGATGTACATCTCTTGACTATTGCGGAGGTTGTCGCGCTGGCAGCGGCGGGCGGGAATGCGCGTCAGTTATCGCTGGCGGGGCTGCAAGCAAACAAAAACTTCCGGCGAGGGAGAACCCATTGCCTGCATCAGTTTGGGATGTCACTCTCGCGTTTGGGCAGGATGTGCGCCAGTTAGTAAAGCACAATGTGCCTGTGGCATTCACTGCCGCCCAAGAATATGGTCAGTCATTGTGGCAAGCGCGATAGAACCGACGGCTGACGTCTGCTTGCGGCAGGCAATTTGGCCGTTAGGCCGAGTGTGTGTGGCAATAGCATCGCGTTGCATCAATGCTTCGTGTTCATGCAGTGTTCGTGATGCGCTAGCACGTCGATGATGCGGCAGTCGGCGACCGAGCCCCTGGCGCACTGCGCGATCATGCGCGAGACTTCAATCTTGAGCGCTTTCAGACGCTTCATCCGGCTCTCGATTTCCGCAAGATGACGTTGAGCAATGGCATCTACCTCGGAACAGGGCCGTTCGGGTTGATCAGCGAGTGCGAGTAACTGACGGATCGCATCGATCTCGAAACCCAGCTCGCGGGCGTGACGAATGAAGCCGAGGCGCCGCAGGTCCGCGGCGTCGAAGCTCCGACGATTATTTGCCGCTCGCGCAGGTCGCCCCAGCAGGCCGATCTGCTCGTAGTAGCGGATGGTCGCGATCTTGACACCGCTCTGCTTAGCGGCCTCTCCGATCGAGAGTCTAGAAACGCCATCTGAAGGCTCGTCTCGACGCATGAAATTACCTCTTGATCCTCTAGTCGCTAGAGGATGTAGCGTATTACGAGCCAATGACAAGAGGTGTCGATGGAAGAGGTCACGTCTCATTTTCGTTTCCGCGTTACCGGGATGGATTGCGCGGGGTGTGCGGCTAAAATCGATGCAGCTGTTCGCCGCGTCGATGGCGTCTCCGACGTTACGGTGTCGGCGACGGCTGGGACGCTGCGCGGTACGTCAACCGGGAATGTCAGGCGCGAGGTCGAAGTCGCCGTCAAGGCACTCGGCTATGGGATTACTCCCGTAACAGACACGGTTAGAGAGCAGCAAACCAGTGGTGCCGACACCACTCATGACGCCGGCACCGTTGACGAGCATGGACACGGGGCGTCTTTCCACGGGGCTTGGTGGCAGTCAGCCAAGGCCCGCTTGACGATGACGTGCGCGGTCGCGCTCACCACTGCCTATCTTTTGGCAAAGCTCGTTCCGTCAATCGGTCCTGCGGCGTTCGTGGCAGCGATGGCCGTTGGTCTCATGCCGATCGCGACACGCGCTATACAGGCCGCACGTGTCGGGCAACCGTTCACGATAGAGACGTTGATGACTATTGCGGCCATTGGCGCTGTGTTCATCGGCGCTGCCGAGGAAGCAGCGATGGTCGTGTTGTTGTTTCTCATCGGCGAGTTGCTCGAAGGCGTTGCCGCAGGGCGCGCACGTGCGAGCATCCAAGGGCTTGCGACGCTCGTACCCAAGACTGCCCAGTTGGTCGTCGACGGGACCACGCGGGAGGTCCCTGCCGACAGCCTTTTGATTGGCGCGATGATCCTCGTCCGGCCGGGAGACCGTGTTCCTGCCGACGGCACGATCCTCACCGGGGAAAGCGCGATCGACGAGGCGCCTGTAACTGGGGAGTCCACGCCGAAGCGTAAGCAGCCGGGCGATTTCGTCTTTGCCGGGACGATCAATACCGATGCGGCCCTGACTGTACGTGTCACGGCGACGGCGGCCGACAACACGATCGCCCGCGTGATCCGCCTCGTCGAGGAAGCCCAGGAATCGAAAGCGCCAACCGAACGCTTCATCGACCGCTTCTCGAAATACTATACCCCCACTGTCCTGGCCGTTGGCGCACTGGTCGCGATCGTACCGCCGCTTTTGTTTGACGCCTCTTGGAGCGCATGGATCTACAAGGGCCTCGCGATCCTGCTGATCGGCTGTCCGTGCGCGCTTGTCATCTCGACGCCCGCGGCAATCGCTGCGGGCCTGTCGGCAGGCGCGCGACGTGGCCTCCTTCTCAAGGGCGGCGCGGTTCTGGAGACGGTCGGCAAGGTGACGACGGTCGCTTTCGACAAGACTGGCACTCTCACCGAGGGTCGCCCAAAGGTTACCGATGTTGTAGCCCTTGGACGTAGCGATCGGGACGTTCTCGCCCTGTCTTCGGCACTTGAAACTGGGTCGAGCCATCCACTGGCGAAGGCCATCCTCGACCGTGCGGCCGCTGACAAGGTTATTGTACCTGCGGCCACCGGGCTCGCGGCGATCGGCGGCAAGGGCATTGTCGGCACTGTCGATGGTGTCGAATACTTCCTTGGTTCGCCCAAGGCGGCCGAGGCGCGGGGTGCCAAGTTCGGGCGCATCCAGGATCAGATTGCCGCCCTGAACGACCATGGCAAGACGGTCTCGGTTCTTGTGGCGGGCGCTGAGATCGCTGGCCTGATCGCCATGCGCGACGAGCCTCGTGGCGACGCCAAAGCTGGGATCGAGGCGCTTACAGCGCAGGGTATCGGTGCCATCATGCTGACAGGCGACAACCGGCGAACGGCGGACGCCATTGGCCGCTCTCTCGGGATGGACGTTCGCGCCGAGCTTCTACCGGAAGACAAGCTGCGGATCGTGGAAGACCTGCGTCGGGCCGGGCAGATTGTCGCCAAGGTCGGCGACGGCATCAACGACGCGCCAGCGCTGGCCGCAGCCGACGTGGGGATCGCCATGGGCGGCGGCACCGACGTGGCGCTGGAAACCGGCGATGCAGCGATCCTTCACGGTCGCGTGACCGATGTCGCTGCGATGATTGATCTGTCGCGTCAGACGATGCGCAACATTTGGCAGAATATCGTGGCGTCGCTCGGGCTTAAAGCTGTATTCTTGGTTACGACGCTGATGGGTGTCACTGGGCTGTGGCCAGCCATCCTAGCCGATACAGGCGCAACCGTGCTTGTTACGATGAACGCATTGAGGCTTCTACAGTGGAGACCCGTTCAGCTCCAACTGGCTGAAAGTCGGCGATGAAGGCGCGATGATCACGCGAGTTTGACAATGTGAAGAAGGCATTGTGGCCGACAAGCCTGCCCGTTGCGCTAAAGCTGCCATACGCGACATCAACTGCGTTGACAGTCCTCGCCCCATTCAGTCATTTGGCAGCGTGAGCGGGCGATTCTAGCTACAGTGAGAAGCGAAGCGAGACGGCATGCGAACAGGGTGCAGCATAAGACGAGGAATATCACGGGTGCTCGCACTCGTGCTTCTCGTCGTGTTTGCGCTCAGTACATTCCACGTTCATGGACATGCCGCTGCGATGCCGGACGCCACCCTCACGGCCGGCCTTGCTCTCGACGATGGCGCTCATGGAGCCGACAAGGCTCCTGACGTTCCTGACCGGCACGTAGCTGTTGATTGTCCACTTTGCGCGTTGCTGAGCCTTATGCTCGCACCCGGCTCGACCCAAGCGGATACGCCGCGCGCCGCCGACCGAGAGCGCTTCGTGCTCGGGCGTGACACTCTACGCGCTCCGCCGCTGTTCGAGCACCATCGCCCACCGATGGTGCGGGCCGTGTAGCCTGGTCGTCGCTCGTTGGAGCGCGCGGCCTTTGCGTGCGCGCGCAACCACATCGAGCGGTCGGATATGCATCCTTACTTTCTTAGACGTTTGGCTCCCGCCGTTGCGGTGCTTGGGCTCGCGGGGTCGTTTTGGCTGGCCGGGCCATCACCGGCATCGGCCAATGACCTCGCCACCGCCATCCGAAAGGCGCTCGCCGCCGACCCGCGCATCGCGGCCGCTTATGTCGAGGTAGAGGCGACTCAAGGCGGCGTCATCCAAGCCGGCAAGCGCCCGAATCCCGAGCTGCAGGTTGAGCTCGAGGACTTTCTCGGCACCGGCGATTTCCGCGGTTTCGACAAGGCCGTGCTCACCATCTCCCTGCAGCAGAAGTTCGAGCGCGGCGATAAGCGCGGCGCTCGCGTCGCTGTTGCCGTTGGCAAGGAGGAGGTTGCCAACGCCGAGATTGCCGTCGTCATGCGCGAAATCATCACGCAGACCAAAATCGACTACATTCAGGTGCTCGGAGCCCAGCAGCGCATCGAACTTTTGGGGCGCTCCTCCAAACGCTTCGAAGACCTTTTGCCTTTGCTCAGGCGCCGCGTCGAGGCTGGCGCCTCACTTCCAGCGGACCTTTCGCGCGGCGAGCTTGCAATCGGCAAAGCCAAGGTCGCCGTGGACAAGGCCCGTGCCGAGCTTCTGGCTGCCCGTCGCCAGCTCGTTTCCAATTGGTCAGGGACGCTCGGCGAATTTGGATCTGTATCGGGGCGCCTGCGTCACAACGGCCATCAGCTCGCAGCACTGCAAGGTCTCCTTGCTGGCCTTGACGACAACCCGGTTATCCGCGCGTGGAGTGCCGTGTACGCGCAGCGCGAGGGAGAGCTTCGACTGCAGCGGGCAACCTCTGTTCCCGATTTGACGGCGAGTGTCGGCGTCAAGCGCATCTACGACACCGACGACACTGCCTTCCGAATCGGCGGCTCCATTCCTCTACCGGTTCACGACCGCAACGAGGGGGGCATCCAGGAGGCCGAGCGGCGCCTCGCCAAGGTGGAGCACGAACGTGAAGCGGCCCGTCGCCAGCTCAAGCGCCGGATCATCGATGCCTATGGCGAGCTTGAGGTCGCGTGTGTCGAGGCGCGCCGTCTGGCCGACTCAGCCATTCCGGTCGCCCGGCGCGCCGCTGACAATGTGCAAAGCGGCTTCGACCAGGGCCGTCTGACGGTCAAGGAGCTGCTCGATGCGGTTCGTGACCAGTACGATGTCGAGGTGCAGCAGCTCGATGCAGACATTCGCTGCCATGCCGCGGCAGCCAAGGTGGAAACGCTCGTCAACAATCGCAAACCGTTTCAACACGGCTGGGAAGCCGTGACGAGGAGACCATGACATGCGTGATGCGTCAAAGGACAATGAAGCAGAACCGGCAGAGCCGAAGGCTAGCGCCAACGTGCCGAGATCAGCATTTGCACGTTGGGTGAGGCAGGGCTTGGCCATCGTCGCGGTTCTGGCGATTGGTGGCGTCGCTGCCCAGTACATTAATGCCATAGAGCGCAAGAAGCCGGCCGCAGCCCACGGTCACGGCGAGGGGGGCGGCGAGAAGGACAAAGGACATGGCGCGCATGATGGCCACGGCCACGGCGCGGAGAAGAAGGTCATCAAGCTCACGCCCGCGCAGCTGAAGAACGCTGGCCTTGTCATTGAGCCGGCAGGGGCGGGCACGATACGCGAAACGCTCGTGCTTAACGGCATCATCCAGCCTAACGAGGAGCAGGTGGCGGCGGTTCTGCCGCGTTTCGGCGGCGTGGTGCGATCGGTCAGCAAGCGGCTCGGTGAGCCCGTGCGTAAGGGCGAGGTCGTGGCCAAGATCGAGAGTAATGAGAGCCTAACGCAGTACGACGTTGTCGCTCCGATTGGCGGAACGGTCATTGAGCGCAAGGGTGTGCTCGGCGAGTATGCCGACAAGGACAAGCGTCTGATGGTGATCGCCGATCTCACCACGCTCTGGGTCGACTTCCGTGTTTACCAGACCGATTTTGCGCGCCTCAAACTTGGGCAGATCGTGGACACGCGGCTTGCTGAAAACGGCGGACCCCGTACAGCGCCGATCAGCTACATCTCGCCGATCGGCATGACCGATACACAAAGCATGCTGGCCAGGGTTGTCATCGACAACAAGGACGGCAATTTTCGCCCGGGCCTCTACGTGACTGGGCGTGTGCTGCTGGGCGAACAAAAAGTCGACGTCGCCGTGAAGCAGAGCTCAGTTCAATACATCGCCGGCAAGCCAGTCGTCTTCGTCGAGACCAAGGACGGCTTCGAGGCGCGCGAGGTTGAACTCGGCCTGAAGGACGATCAGATGGTGGAGATCATCTTCGGCGTGATCGCGGGAGACAAGGTCGTCACAGGCAATAGTTTTGTGCTCAAGGCCGAAGTCGGCAAGGGCGAAGCCACACACGAGCACTGAGTAAACCCATGATCAGCCGTATCGTCTCATTCTCCGTCCTGCAGCGTTGGCTCGTGGTGTTCATAACAGCTGCGCTCGCTGGCTTTGGGGCTTACAATTTCCTGCGCCTGCCGATCGATGCCGTGCCCGACATCACCAATGTGCAGGTGCAGATCAACGCCGTCGCCCCGGGTTACTCGCCGCTCGAGGCCGAGCAGCGCATTACGTTCCCAATCGAGACCGGTCTCGGCGGCCTGCCAAAGTTGTCTTACACGCGATCACTGTCGCGCTATGGGCTGTCGCAAGTCACCGTAGTATTCGAGGACGGCACCGATATCTATTGGGCGCGCACACTCGTCAACGAGCGCCTGCAGCAGGTGAAAGATCAGCTGCCGCAAGGTATCGAACTCGCCATGGGGCCCATCGCCACCGGCCTCGGCGAGATCTTCCTCTACACCGTCGAGGCCAAGGCCGGCGCCAAGAAGCCCGAGGGCGGCGACTACTCGCCCGTCGATCTGCGCGTGTTGCACGATTGGGTGGTGAAGCCTCAGCTGCGAACGGTGCCTGGCGTCGTCGAGGTGAACTCGATTGGCGGCTTCGACCGCCAGCTGCACGTCGTGCCCGATCCCGAACGGCTGACCGCCTTCAACGTCACGCTGCACGACTTGGTCGAGGCGATCGCCAAGAACAATGCCAATGTCGGCGCCGGTTACATTGAGAAAAATGGCGAGCAGTATCTCGTTCGTGCCCCGGGCCAGCTGCTGACCGTCGACGACATCCTGAGCATTCCGGTCGGCTCGCATTCCGGCGTGCCGATCCGCATCAGGGACGTCGCCAGAGTCGAAGTCGGAAAGGAGCTGCGAACGGGGGCGGCAACTCACGATGGTCAGGAGGTGGTGCTCGGCACCGCCGTCATGCTGATCGGCGAAAACAGCCGCACAGTCTCGGTGCGCGTCGCCGACAAGATCAAGGCCATCGAGAAGAGCCTGCCTGAGGGGACGTTCATCCGCACGGTCTATGACCGCACCACGCTCGTCAACGCCACCATCAACACTGTGCGCAACAATTTGCTCGAAGGCGCACTGCTCGTCATCGTCGTTTTGTTCCTGTTGCTTGGAAATTTTCGCGCTGCCCTGATCACTGCCCTCATCATTCCGTTATCCATGCTGCTCGCCGTCACCGGCATGGTCGAGAGCAGGATCAGCGCCAACCTCATGAGCCTCGGCGCCATCGACTTCGGCATTATCATCGACGGTGCCGTCATCATCGTTGAGAACTGTCTCCGCCTGCTTGCGGAGCGACAGCACGCGCTTGGCCGCCTGCTAACCCGGCGCGAACGCTTTCAGACTGTGGTCGCAGCGACCCGGGAGGTCGCAACGCCGAGTGTATTCGGCACGTTTATCATCATGGTCGTCTATCTGCCGATCCTCACCTTGACCGGCGTCGAAGGCAAGATGTTCACGCCCATGGCGCTGACTGTCATCATGGCACTGCTGGGCGCTATGGTGCTTTCGCTGACCTTCGTGCCGGCATGTGTCGCCCTCTTTGTGACCGGCAAGGTTGCGGAGAAGGAGAACATTCTCGTCCGTGCATCGAAGGCGCTCTATGAGCCCTGCCTGCGTTTCGCTGTTGCCCAGCGTGGTGTCGTTGCCGCCGCCGCCGCCGTGCTCGTACTGCTCACCGGTCTTGGCGTTACGAAACTAGGCACCGAGTTCATCCCAAGCCTCGACGAAGGCGATGTCGCCATCCAGGCGCTCCGCGTGCCAGGCACGAGCTTGACTGAATCGGTGCGCATGCAGGCCCAACTCGAGGCTCGCCTGAAGTCGATTCCCGAGGTCAAGGAAAGCTTCGCCCGCATCGGCACCGCCGAGATCGCAACCGACCCCATGCCGCCCAACATCTCGGACGGCTACGTCATGCTGAAGCCGCGTCAGGAATGGCCGGATCCCAAGAAGCCGAAAGCCAAGCTGGTCGAGGAGATCCAGGCCGCCATCGAAGACATCCCGGGCAGCAACTACGAGCTCTCGCAGCCGATCCAGCTGCGTTTCAACGAGTTGATCGCGGGCGTGCGCGCCGACATCGGTGTCAAGGTCTTCGGCGACGATCTGGAACGTCTGGTTGAAATCGCCAATCGCGTCTCAGCTGTACTGCAGGAGATCCCGGGCGCGGCTGATGTGCGCGTCGAGCAGGTGACAGGTCTTCCGATCCTCTCCATCAAGCCAGATCGCGCCAAGCTCGCCCGGCTCGGCCTCAGCATGACCGCCGTGCAGGAGGTGATCGAAACCGCGATCGGCGGCAAGGTCGCGGGCGCGCTTTACGAAGGCGATCGCAAGTTCAAGATCCTGGTGCGCCTCCCCGAAGAGCGGCGTGCTGACATTGAGAGCCTGAAGCGCCTGCCAATCGCGCTGCCGGCAGAAGAGGGCGACAAGGAAGCCACGGCACGCCCGGCGCTTTTCGCCCCCGGCGCCAAGATGCCGCGCTTCATCGCGCTCGGCGAGATCGCCGAGATCAGCTTTGCCCCCGGACCCAACCAGATCAGCCGCGAGAACGGCAAGCGCCGCGTCGTCGTCTCCGCCAACGTGCGCGGCCGCGATCTCGGCTCCTTCGTGCAGGACGCGCAAGCCGCCATCGACAAGGCTGTCAAGCTGCCGCCGGGCTACTGGCTCGGCTGGGGCGGCCAGTTCGAGCAACTGATCTCCGCCTCCAAGCGCCTCGCCATCGTGGTGCCGATCGCGCTCGCCCTGATCGCGCTGCTGCTGTTCACCAGCCTTGGCTCGGCCAAGGACGCGGCCATCGTCTTCACCGGCGTGCCGCTCGCCCTGACCGGCGGCGTCGCCGCACTCGCGCTACGCGACATCCCGCTCTCCATCTCGGCCGGGATCGGCTTCGTCGCGCTCTCCGGCGTCGCTGTGTTGAACGGTCTCGTCATCATCGCCTTCATCAACAACCTGCGGCGCGAGGGAATGTCGCTCGACCAGGCGATCCACGAGGGCGCCATGAAGCGGCTGCGCCCCGTGCTGATGACCGCGCTCGTCGCCTCGCTCGGCTTCGTACCGATGGCCATCGCGGTCGGTGCCGGTGCCGAGGTGCAGCGCCCGCTCGCCACGGTCGTCATCGGCGGCATCATCTCGTCGACGCTGCTGACCCTGCTCGTTCTACCCGCCCTGTATAGGATGTTCCACAGGGAGGGCGATCTCAAGCAAGAAGAAGACCTCAACCTCGAAACCATGGAGAGTTCGCATGCACGTCCGTCTGCTCACTAGCATCCTGATGATCGGTGCGGCCATCGCTGTCGCCAGCGTGCCGGCGGCGCCGTCGCTGGCGCAACAGAAGAAGGACCACGGTCACGCGGACCACAAGCATAATCATCCGACCGTGCAGCACGGCGGAATTCTCGAAGATGTCGGGGAGTATCACGTCGAGTTCGTCGCCAAGGACGGCAAGATTACGCTCTATATCCGCAATCATGAGGCTAAGGACGCCGCTACAGAGGGTTTCAAAGCGAGCGTGCTTCTGACCGCCGGTCAGCAGCGCATCGGGCCGATCGAAATCAAGCCGGCGGGTGCCAATAAGATGGAAGGTCCTGCGGCAACGGTCCCCCCGGGCGCCACCGCCATCCTGACGCTGACCGACAAGGGCGGCACGGCGGCGCAGGGCCGCTTCAAGTTGAAATGAGGCTCCACCGGCGGATGAATGCAGTGAGTACTGGTTTTTCCGTACGCTTTGCGTGAGCCTGACTTGATTTATTCGGACAGAAGCGCGACCCGCAAGAGACTTTCTCATGCGGGTCGCGTGCGCCGTGAACAAACGATTGAAGAGGCCAGCATGTCACGCAGCTACGCGCCTTGGCTGCCCCTATTCAGAGCGCTATGTGTCGCGGCGATTGGGATCGCGGCGCCTGCTCGCGCCCAGAAAGATTCCGACCGCCTTCTGCCCCATGACCCTGCGCATGCGGTGCGCGCAATTGACTGGTGCGCGACGCACATGATGAAGCGTGAATTGGTGCAGGCCATCTCAGATTGCGATTACGCCGTTGCCAGCGAGCCGGCGAATTCGAAGGCGTTGTCAAATCGCGGCTCAGTCTGGCTCCTTGCGGGTGATCCAGCTCGAGCGCTCAAAGATTTCGAAACCGCACTTTTGCTGGCACCCGACGCACCCGACCTCTACTTCAATCGCGGTCTAGCCCACGCTAGGCTCGGGGCTCGCGAAAAGGCGATCGCGGACTATACTGACGCAATCCGCAGGGACCCCAGCCTCGCCATCGCCTACCACAACCGGGGATTCGAGCATGAGCTCGCAGGACGTTTCAAACTTGCTCTCTCTGACTATCGTCGCGCGTTAGATATCGCGCCCGAACTAAAGCCCTCGACTGATGGCATCACCCGGCTCATGCGAGGGCGGATGTGAATGCGATTTCCAACCGGAACTTTATCTGGTTGGAGAACTATGACTGATAATACGCTTATTCTGACATTGTCGAGAAAACAAGTATTGGCCCAGACGTATCAGAGTGTACGCACGAGCGAGCCGAAGAAGTTACAACAAGGACGCCCCGCCGCACTACTCTTCTTGTTGGATTTATGCTGGACTGCAGCTTAATGGATCCTACGTGCCCGAGCTATCGGAGGACGAGTGGCTCGGACAAAGTTCGGTAGTGATTCGGCGTCAGGGCCTCATGTGCAAGCCTGCCGGTACTTCTGAATTCTTCATTGAGTGGATCGAAGAAAGAATAGACAAGACCGAGGTCGCCACTATTGACCAAGCGCGATCTCGCGTGCCCAAGCATGGGGCGGATGGCTTTCGTGTATGCAATCGGTCCGGTTATTCGCAGAACCGCTCGCTTGCCCGTACCATCTAGCGATGGGTTATAGCAGTGTATGTTCATCTGAACGGAGCGAATGACACGCTCAAGAAAAGGGTGACGAGGCATTGCAATAATATGCCATTGTTGAAATTCTCCCGGATACGGAGTTTCTGCATGTACGCCCCAACCTTCAAACGGCCTGCCGCGTGCATTGTCCCAATAAGAAAGTAAATACTGATCCGAACTTTGCAGGACCGTGTTCAAGCAGATGGTGGCCGATGACTTTATGTCGAGATAGACGCCACCACATTGGTAAATCAACAAATATCGGAACAAATCTGCGCGCGCCGGACCGTATCGGGGATTAATCGAGAGATAGGTTTGAACCATATCTTTGTCGAAGTGCTTACGGATAAACTCGAGGCGCGCCGCGCCATCGTAAAATGAAAAGGTCCATTCCGGATGCAAAGATTGCATCTGACGGAGATTGTCGCTGAACGGCTCTGAAAGTGTTTGCCGCGAGGTTGTTGTCTGATGAATTATTTGTGGTATCAACATACTGTTTACGCAGGCGTATTGAAAATGTCCGAGGAGGGTGAGTGTTTCTTCTTGTGAGCGCCGTGATGAAGTTTCTTGCTGTCGATCCCAATGATTTCTTCAGTCGTTGTTTGATTGCTCAACATTAGAGCCTCATCCCATGCTGCGGGGCGACATGCCAAAGCGCTTGTATGCTGCAGGGAGGACGAAGAGGGTGAGTATCGTGGCCGTAACCAGCCCTCCTATGACAACGGTTGCCAATGGCTTCTGAACCTCAGCCCCAGCACCGGTTGCCATTGCCATCGGTAGAAATCCGAGGCTGGCGACAAGAGCCGTCATCAGCACCGGGCGTAGTCTGGAAAGACAGCCTTCTATGACGGCGGTATGCACATCGCGTCCTTCCTGGATTAGTTGATTGATGCGGGTGATCATGACGAGACCGTTGAGGACGGCCACCCCGGAAAGCGCTATCAGGCCGACAGCTGCGGAAATCGAAAACGGCATGCCCCTGAGCCACAGGGTGAAGATCCCGCCAGTCAGTGCGAGCGGCACTCCTGAGAACACGAGGAGAGCCTGTTTGGTTGACCCAAGGGCCGCGAACAAGAGCAAGATGATCATGGCGAAGCATGCGGGTACAACGACGCTCAATCGTTCCTTGGCTTGTTCCAGATTCTTGAACTGTCCGCCCCAGTCGAGCCAATAGCCTGGTGGAGTTTTCACCTGTCTTTCGATCGCAGCTTTTGCATCCGCGACGAAGGAACCAATGTCTCTGCCACGCACATTGGCTTGGACGACGATACGGCGCTTGCCGTTCTCACGGCTGATCTGATTGGGACCATCGCTGATGACGAGCCGCGCGAGCTGCTTCAGCGGCACGTAGCTGGGCCGGTCATTCGTATGGCCGTCGATAGAGGCCTCTACGGCCGACTGAGGCAGCAGGATGGGAAGGCTTTCGATCGCGCTCAAATCTTGTCGTTGATTATCTGGCAGACGGACAACAATCGCGAAGCGACGATCGCCTTCGAAGACCAGTCCTACATCGCGACCGCCAACGGCAATGGCGATGACATCGAGTACATCACTCGCGTTGAGCCCAAAGCGGGCGATGGCAGCACGATCGAGTTGGATGTCGAGTACCGGTAAGCCTGATGTTTGCTCGGCTTTGACGTCTGCTGCGCCTGCAACGCCCTTCAAGGCTTTCATGATGCTGGCGGCGGTTGTCTCGAGAACCGCTGCGTCATCGCCATAGACTTTGACGGCAACATCAGAGCGGACACCCGATATGAGTTCATTAAAGCGCATCTGGATCGGCTGCGTGAACTCATAGTTGTTGCCGGGGACGGTGGCCGCAGCTTTCGAAAGTTTGTCGATGATCTGTGATTTGCCGATTGCCGGTTCAGGCCACTGGTCTCGATCTTTCAGGATGATGAACGTGTCAGATACGTTGGGTGGCATGGGATCGGCCGCCATTTCGGCAGTGCCGGTCTTCGAAAAGACGAAGGCAACCTCCGGAATTGCGCTGACAGCGCGCTCCACAGCGAACTGCATATTCTGCGACTGGGAGAGAGACGTGGAAGGAATGCGCATGGCGTGCATGGCAATATCCTTCTCGTCGAGCGTGGGGATAAATTCCTGGCCCATGCGAGAGAATACAAATATGCCAAAAGTGACGCACGCGACTGCGACGAGAAAAAGAGGGCCGGGCGCTCGAACAATTTGCGTAAGGGCTTTTTCGTAGCCGAGCTTGGCATGGTGAATAACGAGATTTTCCTTTTCATCGATTTTACCGGTTACGAGCATTGCGATCATCGCGGGCACGAAGGTCAGTGAAAGAACGAATGCAGCGACAAGCGCCAAGATGACGGTGAGCGCCATCGGCGCGAACATCTTGCCTTCAACACCTGTGAAGGCAAGAAGCGGGATATAGACCATGATGATGATGCCTTGACCAAACAGAGACGGCCGGACCATCTCGCTGCTGGCGGCCATGACCTCTTCGAGGCGCTCCTTGAGTGACAACATGCGTTGCTCGTGATGTTGGCGAAGCGCTAGGCGGCGTAGGCAATTTTCCGTAATGATAACGGCGCCGTCGACGATGAGCCCGAAATCGAGCGCACCAAGGCTCATGAGATTGCCGCTGATTCCCCAGTGGACCATGCCGATGGCAGTCATCAGCATCGACAGCGGGATGACCAAAGCCGTGATCATGGCAGCCCGGAAATTCCCTAGAAGGGCAAACAGAACCACGATAACGAGCAACGCGCCCTCCGTGAGGTTGGTCTTGACCGTGGCAATCGTACGATCAACCAGTTTGGTTCGATTGAGCACAGTCTTAATCCGGATGCCGGGTGGGAGCGTCTTGCCAATCTGCAAAATTCTTGCGTCGACGGCCTCGGAGACGGTGCGGCTATTTTCGCGGATCAACATAAGAGCTGTACCAACCACAACTTCCTGGCCGTTCTCGGAAGCCGAGCCGGTGCGAAGTTCAGTGCCGATATTGACCGTTGCTACATCTTTAATCCGTGTCGTGATGTTGCCGCGTGTCGCAACGACAACATCGCTGATCTGTGTCTCGTTAGCGATGCGCCCGTCAGCTCGAACGACATAGGCTTCGCCGTGACGTTCGACGTATCCCGCTCCGATGCTGACATTGTTGCGCTCGAGGGCGGCCACGATATCGTTGAAACTGAGATCGAGAGACACCAGTTTGGCCGGGTCTGGCTGGACATGGTATTGCTTGACATAGCCGCCGATGGCATCGACACCTGCAACGCCTTTGACGCCCTTGAGCTGCGGGCGGATAATCCAGTCTTGGACTGTTCGCAGGTATGCGGTCTGGGCGGTAGAATCCACGAGCTGTTGGCCTTCGGGTGTGAGGTAGCTGCCATCAGTTTGCCAGCCGGGGCTGTTGTCCGCGTGGGGCGCTCCTTTTCCTGCGGGGTGCTCGTACTCGACAGTCCACATGTAGATTTCGCCAAGCCCCGTCGAGATCGCACCAAGGGCTGGGTCTACGCCATTCGGTAGACTTTCTTTGGCTTCTGTTAAGCGCTCGTTGACCTGGGCGCGCGCGAAGTAGATGTCGACATCATCGCGAAAGATGGCTGTGATCTGGCTGAATCCGTTTCGCGAAATGGAACGTGTCGATTCAAGGCCCGGAATACCGGATAACGCGGTTTCAATTGGAAAAGTGACGAGCTTCTCGACATCTGTTGGTGAAAGAGCAGGCGCGAGCGTGTTGATCTGAACCTGATTGTTTGTGATGTCGGGCACGGCGTCGATCGGCAGTGACCGAAGGGTGGCGATGCCCACGGCGGCTACGGCAGCGGTAATCAGAACGATCAACAATCGGTAGTGAAGAGAAAATGAAATGATACGATCAATCAATTGCGGGGTGCCCTTTCAGATTAATGGTCATGCTCGGCGCCGGCTTTGCCCATTTCGGCTTTGAGGATGAAGCTGTTCGATGCGACATAGCGCTGGCCAGGTTCCAGCCCACTGCGGACTTCAGTCCACATGCCGTCGCTGATGCCGACGGTAATTGGCTGGGCCTTGTAAGTGTCCTCACCAGTCTGCAAGAAAACTACATCAGCTCCTTCAACCCGTTGGATTGCCTGGGATGAAACCGCTATAGCGACGCTGGTCTCCGCATATGCAATGGCTGCATGCACGCTCATGCCTGGGCGCCACCGACCATCGGCGTTTAAGAGTGCGGCGCGGGCAACGATGGTTTGACTGGAGGGGTCTGCTGTTGGCGAGACGAGCGTCAGCGAAGCCTCCGCTTCTGAAGCCGCATCGAGCCGACGAATACGGACGGACTGTCCCGCGCGAATCTTCTCGCCATCGCGCGCGAACACAAAGAGCTCAATCCAGAGCTTGCCCAGATCAGACACAACAAAGAGTGCGCTGTCGCTGGCGAGTTCTCCCACATTGGCGGTGCGCGAGAGAACAGTACCGGCGACCGGCGCACGCACAGGGTAGACCTGCAGACTGTCGTTGCTTTCGACCGTTGCAAGCGTGTCGCCCGACTGTACGGTATCGCCAGGCTGCCTGACCACGCTACGGATGATACCAGGAAAGCGGGCCTTGACCTGTGCTGTCACCGTCTGATCGAGCGCGATCCGACCAGTGACAGCAATGGTTTGACTGATGGTAGCGCCAGCGGCCTCACGAACCTCGATTTGTAAATCGCGGACTGCAGCAGGATCAATTTTGATAGCGTCGTCATGTGACGTGGCATTTTCGTCGACATGCTTCTTGTCGTGATCGTGCTCCTCAGCAGTGTTGGCGCCGTCTTCGCTGTGGCCTGCTTGAACATGGCTATCATGAGCGTGATCGTCGCCATGTTCTTTCAATGGTGCCTGAACGGATGGTGAGGGTGTATGCCGGCTAAGGAGGAGGTAGGAGCCGCCGATCAGAGCACATGTGGTTAAAGTGACAAGGACAGTTTTATTCAGCATCGTATTCTCCAACTTGAAGGGGTGCATGCTTGGCTTCGGAGAGCAAACGTGCCACCTCTGCTTGGGCGATATGAAAGTCTCTAAGCGTCTCTATTTCCTGTTGGCGGGCAACAAACAGGCTTCGCTGCGCATCGAGAACTTCGAGATAGGGAAAGCGTCCGGCAGCATAGCCATCGCGGGACAAGCGAAACGCCTGATTGGCTGAGGGCAGTATGGAAGATTTGAGTGTCGTGGCTTCGACATAACTACGCATAAGGCGTGCATGTGCACGCGCAAGACCGGTGGTGCGATCAAGCCTTGCCTGTTTGTGATCGAATTCGGTGCGAAGTGCTCCCTGGCGCGCCTTTTCGATGTTGCCACTGTTGGAATCGAGCACCGGAATAGGCAGATCTACGGAAAAGAGAACGGCACGATCCCCTGTCGACTGAAACTCCCTGACGCCGAGGCTGAAGCGGGGATCGGGAAGGGCATTGGCTTGCTCAAGTTCGATCTGCGCTCTGGCCTGGGCGAGAGCGTAACTCTCACGCTGACTGTCGATTGAGTGATCGATTTGTCTCACGGCGGGCAGAGCGTCTGGTTTAGAAATGGCATAGAATGCGTCCCGAGCGATGGGAGCTTCGAAGCGCTCTATTCCGACGACCGCTGCGAGGGCCTGGCGAGCCGTATCGCGCTCGCGATGTGCTTTGTCGAGAGCGAGTACAGCGCTGGCATTCTCGACTTCGGAGCGGCTTTTCTGGATCAACGGCGCGGCGGCAGCGCTAACGCGGCGGCTGACAGTTTGTAAGATGTCAGCTGCGAGATCCTTCTGCTCGCGGGCAATTTCGACCTGCGCTTCTGCAGCAGCGGCTGTCATGAACGCGATCGTCGTGTCGCGAATGATGTCCTGCCGGACGGCTTCTTCCTCGATCGTAGCTGCTGCGAGCGCCGCCGATGCGATCGCCTCACGCGCCGATATCTTTCCGGTCAAAGGGATTTGTTGTGATACGCCATAATTGATCTCGGCAGAGTCGAAAGATCTATAACTGCTGCTACCGGCAAAATTTTCAACGCCGGTTCCGATCTCGGGATTGGGCCATGCGCCTGCCTGATCCAATTCACCTCGAGCGGCGAGTGTGCCTTTGTGGGCGGCTAGTAGTCGCGGCGAATGTGCCAGCGCCTGAGCAACAACCTCGACGAGCGTGACAGGGCGAGCTACCGAAGGTGCCACGGATGAGGGTATCAGTGCTTCGTGGCTCAGGTCAGGTGTTGCAAGAGCCTTGAATGGTGACGAAAGGAGGCAGCAAAATAACAGCAGAACAGGCAATATCGGCATAGTTGTTTCCCAGTTGAAATCTAACGGCGTCCTCAATTTCGTGACGCACGCGCAAAGGTGTCGCGGCGCAAAGCTGCAGCGATCGAAATCGATGGTCGTAAAAATTATGCGGAAGGGGGCTCGTAGAGCGGGGCTACGACAGTTGACACTCGCATGTCATCGTCCGCGATAAGCGGCGGGCTGCGACGGATCTCAATATCGTGGCCGGCGGTCTCGAAACTGGCGAACACGGTGTGCTCATACCAGCAGTGATGACCGGGCTGAAACATTCTACCTTGATGCTCTTGCCCATCTACGGGAGGAGAGGCCATCATGCCCGCGTTGAAGCCGACACTGGAAGCCGTGCCCTCGAACTCGGTGGCATGGACGCATGGTGTCAGCAGGATCGCTAGAACAATGAGGAGGTGGAGAATGTATTTCAGCATGAGGTTGTTCTGATAGGAGGAGTTAATCCCAGCGGATTTGACTCTTGAAGCCACGAGGTGCCTCGAAACGAGTCGACTCGGGGGTGGTCATAACGCTTTGGCGGAGCTGTTGCGTCCTTACGCAATCACCGTCCCAGCGGATCTGGCTGTGAAATCCCACTGGCTCGGTGTAGCAAGCCGGTTGCGTCGCGTTTTTGGCGGTGCGTCGGGCGAGATCAGCCGGATCGGAGAGATCGAACACTTGAGGGTCGGGTTGCGTTCGCGCCGACTTGGCTTGAACGAGGCTTGGCGCACTTGACAATAGCAGGACAGCTAGCATCAACGGTACATAGTAAACGACTTTCATTTATTATCTCCATGTTTTTCGCCGCAAAATTACGGCAGAAATAATATTATATTTATTTCGACGAAAGTCCACGAATATAAATTCGCTATTTTGCGCGAGTGACGAGTCGCGTCGGAGATGGCTGAAAAGCGTAATCGTTTGGACGGGTTACGAGTGTTTTGGGCGGATCGGTCAATTTAATTATTGGCGACATTGCTTCTTCAGTTGCGGCGCAGTAAGTCTTGTCCACAATTTATGACCTTCGATGCCGTGGTGAAAGAGAGTTGAGAGCATGGCTTGATTTAGCGGCCGGAGCAAATGGAGAGAGGCTGGCCCGGGGCATCCCAAACTCCATCAAATCTGTATCTTCTCAATCTCATCGAGCGTCACGTCGTCGGGACGGCGGTCGTAGAGCTGGGTGGTGCGTGTGGAGGAGTGGTTGGCGATGTTGGCAGCGCGCTCTAGCGTGCCGGAGTTCTTGAGGTAGGTGGTGATGCCGGTCGCACGGAAGGTGTGATTGCACACCGCTGTGTCGAGGCCACAATCCTTGGCGCGTCGTTGCAGCATCTGCCAGGCGGTCGCCTGGGGTAGGGGAGTGCCGGAAAGGACCCGACCGGCAGCCTTGCGGGAACCTTCACGGCCGAAGGTCTGGAACACGAAGGCCTTCGGGGTGTCTCCGAGCTCGGCAGCCTCCAGATACGCGATCAGATACTTCTCGAGCGTGTGGTGACAGGGGATCTCATGCCGCTTGCCGCCCTTTTCGTGCAGACGCAGCCACAGGCGGCGCCCTTGCGTGAACAGATCCTCGACGCGCAGCGTGGTGACGGCACCGATGCGGGCAAAGCTGTAGACCATGGTCGCGATCAAGGCGCGATCACGCAACCCGACGAGCGTATCGGTATCGATGGCATCGAGAAGCTGGCGGGTTTCCTCGGCGGTGAGCACGGGTGTCTTGCCGCGCTTGACGCTATGCTTGGGTCCGCGCACGACAGCGGCGGGATTTATGGCGATGATGCGCTCGCGCGCCAGCGCCTGGAAGAGCATGCGCATGGCGGCAAGGCGTTGCTTGACCGTCGGCGCAGACAATCCATCCCGCGTCATGGCCTCGATCCACGCCGATACATGCAGCGACGTGATGGTATCGAGGCTGGTGCCGCCCTTGCGGCGATCGGCGAAGACGAAGAAATCATGTGCCGCGTGCAGATAAGCGCGTCGCGTGTTGGCGTTGCGGATCTCGGCGGCGAAGAATTGCAGGATCGCGTGCCAGGCGGCGGGACCGGCAGAAGCGATGGCGATCGGCCAAGATGCAAATCCCGACGAGGTGACGAGATCATTGCTCATGATCCCTCCGCCGCGCGGGCAGGGGGCTTGGCGATGTGGCGCCGCAGGCGTTCCTGCAACCGCTTCTCGTCCTGGTCGTCCGGCTCGAGCAACACGATACGGCCATCGGGCGGAAGGGCATCGAGCTGAACGGTCAGGCCGTTGCCGGTTTCATGTGGGATAGCGCAGCCGATCCGTCGCCAGTAGGTGCGCTTGCCATCCGGGCTGCGCTTGACGCCATAGGCGATGAGGACGGGATCGAGGCTCATGCCACGACCTCCGCGAATTCGGAAGCGAAGGCCATCAACTCATCGGGCAAGGCGGTGAGATCGGAAGCGTCAAAGCTCAGCCCCAGCCACTGCACGGCGATCCGCGCGACGGCATCGGCTTGGGCGCGGTCGCGGCCACGCTTCAGGGCATTGCGATTGGCTTTGCGCGAGAGCCAGACCTTGTGGAGAGCATAGGCCCGCGGATCAATGGTGACGATCCGCACGGGCAGGCCATCCTCGGCAATGGCCACTTCCTCGTAGCGCGGCGCGTTGACCAGCCATTCCAGGCCGTCGATGGGGGCGGGCTCGAATTCCTCCGAGGCCTCGGTCAGGCGCGGAGGCTCGCGGAATATTTCATGAGGTTGATGGGGCCGGATCAGGTCGACAAGATAATTGTCCGCATTGACCGCCTGGAACGCGCAGCGCTTGCGGAACGAGCGGTCGACCTGCCGGAGGAGGCCGATGACACTGGCTGTTTGTGCATCGGACAGCAGGAAAGAAATCCGGTTCCGCCAGTCCCACAGGAGGTCGAGATCTTCCGTAGCGATGAGGTCGTCGCCCAGGAGCACGCCAGTGCCGAACTCATAGGCGAACAACGCATTCGTGCCGGCCACCATCAACTGGCCGTCGAGCAGGCCTTCATCATCGAGCCTGCGCAGGATGCGCGCGGCGACCGTAGGAACGCGTCCCAGGTAGAGCGCTTTGCTGATGCGGGCGCTGCGATCCAGCGTCCCCTTCGAGCGTTCGATGCGGGAACGAAGCTCGGCGATACGCTCGCCATGAGCGGCAAAGGTTGCTTCGGTCTCTGGCGATTGAACGCCGAGGGATTTTTCCTTGCGGCCATTGGTGGCGTAGAGATAGCGTTGGCCGTTGGGCCCGGTCTTCCAGTGCATGCCGCCCATGCGGCGCAGGGCGTGACGATCCTCGCGCCACACGCTGAACTGCTGCCGGACGTTGATGATATGCCGTCGCTGATTGCCGTCGAATTCCTGAATAATGCCTCACATAGCGCAATAAATGTAAATTATAGGATTCAAATGCGGAAATCAACTCTATTCCTATAATATTGATTCTAATCTATGATAATGTCCTTTATCATAGATTATTGCAATATCATTTTTAATGCGCTTGAGAGATACGCAGACACCATTCCCCATCCTTTGAGCGACGTTTCGACTATCGCAAGCTGATCGCCCCGACCAGTACGCCCAGGAAATCCCGCCGCGGATCGGTCGTGACGGTCGATTTGAGCGGCATGGCGAGCACCGGCCGGCCATGACAGCTCACAGGCTCGCCTTCGAGGTCCCGATTGAGGAAAAGGTGACAGACGTGCGGCTCGGCCGGCGGGAAGCAGACATACCAGACCGAGATGTTGAAGAAGGTCTCGAAGTTCCGGAAGGTGCGATGCTCGTAGGCGTCGATCAGGATGTGTTCGTCGTAGATGGATTTCGCCTTCACGTCGAAAGCGAGCGTGCCGATGGTCGGCAGCCCCACTAGAAAATCCGGCCGCTTGATCTCGCCACGCAAGCCCTTCGGCACAGTGAGCGGCGATTGCTCGACATACATATGCGGGAGCACGCAGCGGTCGAGCCATGCCCGGAAGCGCGCCTCGGCGGCATCGCCCTGTTCCTTGCGCGCCTGTCGGGTAAGCCTTGCCATGGTGCTAGCCGTTGTCGGCGGATGTGCGGCGCTTGGACTTCCGCGTTCCTGCCGGTGCCTTCGGTTTCGGCGACCGGGGCTTGGGCGCACGTTTGCGAGGGCCAACCTCCGCATGGGCATCGGCCCAGGCGAACAGATCGCCCTGCGATTTGGTGTTGACCGCTTTGCTCCATCCCTTGGTTTTGGCTTCTGTATCGAGCCAGGCGGTAACGAAGGTGACGGGGCCGCCAGCATTCATCAACTCGAGCGGCGGCAAGAAATGCGAGCGGTATCCTGTTTCGGTGATCGGCAGCGGCGCCTTCTTCGGTCTCAGGCTTTCGATCTCCAGGTGATCGTTGCCTGAGCTCAGATAGTCGCGGGCATGTGTGATGCGGACGGTGATGGTGGTCTCGCTTGCGGGATCGCGCCATTGGATCTCGTAGCGTGTCTTGCGCGGTGCATTGCCGCCGAGCGGCTGGCGTTCAGATGATGCCTCTCCAGGTTTGCGTGCGATCTCGTCGGCGATGCGCGTCCTGGCTTCGGTCAGAGTGCGGGCACGCACCGTGATCTGATCGCTGCCATCCTCGGATGTTGCGATGAACACATCGGGACCGGCGCCCCAGTAGGCACCGTCGCTGTCATAGCCTTGCGCATCGACGCGGATGCGCTGGATATCGTGCTTGGGTCCGCTCATGAGCCGTTCCCCGGCTTCGGAGCAGGTCGAGTGGCCGCGCGGCCATGCAGGCGGGCATCGGTTTCCGGGTCGCGCCGCGGCGCATCACTGCCATCGTTCTCTGAAACTGGGTTCGCAGCGGCATAGACTGCAACCCGCTCGGCGATGGTGGCGGCCGGCAGGCGGATATCGTCGACCAGCTTGAAGTGCCGGTTGCCGAGGCGCGCATAGATGTCGGTGAGATTGCCCCACAGGCGCTCGGAGATGCGGAAGCTCTCGACTCCGCTTCTGGTGGTCCAGCCGACCGGCGGCAACACGTTGAGCGCATCATTGAATTGCGCCTCTGTGACCTCGGTGATGTCTTGCCTGTAGCGCGCGGTGCCGGCGGCATCGGCAAGCTTCCAGGCGTCTTCGAAGGCCAAGCGTTGCGCCAAGGGATAGCGGGCGTGGATCTGCGCCGCGTTCTCGTAGGCGTGCAGCGTCAAACCGTCATCGGGATGGATGAGATCGACGATCGAGGTTTCGCCGGGCACATACCAGCACTCGGTGAAGGCCTCGAGCGGCAGCTTGCGGCGCGGAGTCGTGGCATTGCTCATTGGCGCGGCCCTCCGGCGATGCGGGAGGTGCTGACGCGCTGTGAGGGATCATCGGCGGGCCGGGCCGGCGCATGGCCCTCCTCTGCTCGAGCATCGGGACGAGCCGAAGCCACGGCATTGGGATCATCGTCCGGCTGCAGGCTGTAGAGATAGTCGACGGCCTTGGTGGCGAGTGAGGCGGCCGTGAAGATCGCCTTGGTGTCGCCCTTCAGCACCTCCAGCCAGTTGGCGATGTACTGGGCGTGATCGATGCGCGGTGTGTTGGTGATTTCGAGGCCGGCGCAGAGATAGGCAGCGGAAAGCTCGGCGACCAGTTCCTCGAAGGCGTAAGCGTGATCGCCGAAACGGCCGAAGTCGCGGGCCAGGCGATGGTCGGCGCCGCTCCAATGCGCGAGCTCGTGGAGGCGTGTTGATTCATAGGCTTCGGTCGGTGTCGAGGTGGCGGTACCGGTGAACAGATTGCGTTCGGGGATCTGGATGAAGTCGCCCTCGCCCCTGCTGTCGCGGTGACGGTAGAAAGCGCGCTGGCCGCCCTCGCGGAATTCGGCGCCGGTTGCGGCGATGAAGGCGTCGACATGGGCGAGCCGGACGGTGAGATCGGGTCGCGGTGCGGGCGCTGCGATGGTGAAGCCGTCCACCTGGCCGACATTGAACACCCAGGCGGGCTTGGCATAAAGACGCTTGCCTTGATCTTCGTCGTCACTCGCATCCGCGGTGCCGGCTTGCTCACGCTGTTCTTTCGGAACCCACTCGCCGTACTTGACGATCAGCGAGCCCTTCTCGCCTTTGCGCACCTGCGCGCCGAGTTCCTCCCATTGCTTGTAGGTTGCCCAGACCTGGTGCTCGTACTTCTTCACATCGGCATCGATCCAGAGCGACAACACATTGGAGCCCTTGTAGGGCTTCTCGGTCAGTGCGTTCTTCGGGATGGTGAAGGCGACGCCGGGGCGATGCCACGGCATCTCGAATGCGCCAGCGCCGGCTTCGATGGCGGCGACGATCTTCTGCGTGATGGCCTCGTGGACATCGAGGCGTTGGCGCGCCTCCGGTTCGCCTCGTGGCTTCAACGCGTCGTACGTGCGCGGCTTGCCTGCCTTTGATCTGGTCGTCTTGGATTTGGTGGTCTTCGGTTTCATGGGGAGCGCTCCTTTTTTTGCGGGGGTTCGCCCCCAAGGGGCCCCGGCAAAAAAAGGAGACGCCCGGCTGGCGAGCTGACGGCCCGGCGCCGAACGTCCCATTCCCAAAAGCATCGCTTGATCGGCTGCTCAGGCTTCGGCGGTCGGAGCCTTGTCGCGGCTCTTCTTGGCGCGCGCCGTTGCACTGCCGCGGGCCGCTGCGGCATCGGGTGCAGCGTCGCTCGATGCCTTGGCGCTGCGTTCGGCCTCGAGTTCTGCCGATGATTTCCAGTCGAGCACGTTGCCGGCGAAGCGCAGGCCGCGCTTGCCTTCGAGGTCGCGGGCAAGAACGGTGAAGCGGCCCTTGGAATTCCAGAATGAGCCGATATCGGAGTAGCCCTTGCCGGGGCGGTGACGCAGCGTGATGTAGAGCGGGATGTCCTTGGATTCCGGCTGGAACAATTCAGCCGGACGCTCGCTGGTTTTCTTGAACTCGCCTTGCAGGATGGCGTCCCTGGCGGCGAGTTCACGATCGCGCGCTGCGGCATAGCCGCCCCAGATGGTGGTGACGGTGCCGTCGCGCGGATCGGTCACCTCACGGGGTTCCAGCTTGCGGATGTCGTAGATGTCGCCGGCGGGTGTCTTGAACCAGCCGCTATGGGTGCCGGCGTTGATGAAGAAGCCGTTGTCGGTTTCGGGGTAGTCGGGTTTGGGTTCGGTCGTGCTCATGAGAAGTTTCCTTGCAGTCTTGGGTTTGTCTGCAACGAAACTAGACGCGGGGTCCTGCAAGCTGACAGCTGGCATCTGGGGGCCAGCAAAAATGGTGCAGCCGTTTGAGCCACGGAGCTTGGCCGATTGGTCGAAGCCCTCTTCTCTTCGTCTTTCTCGATGACGAGCCCCGCGGAATTCGGGGCTGTTTTCTCGGAGCCGGCCATCGCGCGCCTTCACCCGCCCGGGGGTGCGCGTGGACGGCTCCCTGCAGCCCCGGGGCTGTTTTCTTGGTGAGGTCTGAGCCGCCGCTTGGGCGTGCGCGCGACTATGCAGTGGCACGCATTGCCATGCTGCCTGCGTCAAGGATCGTCACCTGAATAGGCGGAGACCGCGGCCTGCATCATCACGGTGTCCGTGGGCTCCGGGGCGCCCCTTCCGGCGCCCTAGAGCCTGGCCCCGCGCGCGTTCGCGCGGGGAGACGCCCGTCTGAACACGAACAGGGCACGGTTGATTCCTACCGACTCGGACGTTCAGACCTATTGAAGTCTCAGAATCGCGCTAGCCTTCGATGATTCGGCACCAGCGCTATCCGGCAGAGTCATGTCCCAAGATGTCACGTCACACAGCCGTACAACGGTCTTCATCAGCAAGGCAACGCCGGGCGACGATGAATTCGCGCTCTGGCTTGCGCCGCGGCTGGAGGCTGAGGGCTATCGCGTATTTGCCGACATTCGGGCGCTGCAAGCTGGCGATCGCTGGCGCAAGGTGCTGACGCAGACGTTGCAACAGAACGCCGTCAAGATGCTGCTGTGCTGTAGCGACGAGACACTGGCGTGCGATGGTGTTCAGGAAGAAATCGGAATCGCAGAGGACCTGAAGAAGGAGCTGAACGATCCGCGCTTCATCATCCCGCTGCGATTAGCACCGTTCAAAAAAGTGTTCGGGATCGGCGAAATCCAATACATCGATTTCGTGCGTGGCTGGTCGGACGGCCTTGGAAAACTTCTCGACATCCTGAAGCGCCAGAACGTGCCGCGCGGCACAAGCGACGCGAGCATCGATCCTTGCTGGGAGCAGTTCCGTCGGCGTAGTGCTGTCACGCTGCGCGACGTTCCCGAACGGCTGACGTCGAATTGGCTGCGTGTGGAGGAGGCACCGGATGTGATCCGCTTCTTCGAGCCGAGCGGCGCCATCGATCGACGGGCGTTGGATGCGGCCATCGATCGGCGCACATTTCCCATGCGCCTCTACAATGGCGGTCTCCTGACCTTCGCCGGAAGCGAGGAGGTGAACACCAGTCTTGGCGATGTCGGCCGCTTCAAGCTCCGGGATGAAATCGGCTTCAAGTCGTTCCTCGACGACGGATCAGAAGGGCTGAAGCTCCGGCAACAAGACGCAAGCAACATCGTTGTCGGCATGTTCCGGGAGGCGTGGGAGCGTGCGCTGCGCGACAAGCAATTGATCGAGTATCGTTTTTCCAACGCGAGCGGTTTCCACGCGGGGCCTGAGCAGGCCAGGATCAAGGAATTAATACCGTGGGGCCGCCAGGGGGACCGGCGATCGTCGATGCTGCGCAACATCGCGCGCGGTCACGTTTGGCAATTCGGTGTGACGGGCCTGCCCTACGTGTGGCCGTTTCTGCACTTCAAGCTGAAGTCGCGCGTGCTGTTCGCAATGCCAGAAGGCAACGACGCCGGACCACCCATCGATGACGCGAAGAAGCAACATCGTCTGCGCCGCAGCGTCTGCAAGGGCTGGCGCAACAAGCAATGGCATGGCCGGCTGATGGCATTTCTGGAAATCCTCTCGGGCGAACTGTCGACCATCCGTCTGCCACTCGCGGCGGATGCGGAACTGTTGCTCGAGGCGACGCCCCTGCTCTTCACATCCCCGGTCAGTACGGCATTGCCGAACATCATGTCCGACGAGGATGAAGAATGCGACGATTCAACGCTGGGGCGGCCCGAGCCTGACGAGGAGGCGATCTGATGCGCTTCGATGAACCAGCACTGCGTGTCCTGCACCTCAAGGAGCCAGAGTTGGAGTTCGGTCATGGGCAGACGACACCGCATCCCAAGGATGGCCTGTTTCTGTTCGGTCCACACAACAGACCGAAGAAGGCCAAGGTGGTTCGCCTCGGTGTGATCGGCACGCCCGAAGGCATTGGGCATTTTCGCTCGTGGGCAGAGACGCTGGAGAAGCGTGTGATGGTCCCGCCGCCGGGCAAGGGCGAGAAGAAGGATCGGCTTCACCTCGCCAACTTTCCAGGGCTCGAAGAAGCCTTCGGCATCTCGCTCGACGCGCGCGAATGTGTCACCTATTCGGTCGATGCGAAGGCGATCGACCGTGCGACGCGCATCGTGAACCTGCACGAGGCGGTGAGCGCTGTGGCGCAGCTCTACGTCGCCAAAGCCAAGCACCACAAGCAGCATGAGGAGCGCGAGGTCGATCTCTGGGTGCTTGTCGTCCCGGAAATGATCTTCGAGCGCTGCAAACCAGGTGCAACACGTGCCGGTCTGCCGAAGGAGGTTGGCGAATTTCATCGCAAGCAGCGCGGCCGCTCGGATCTTCCGCTCCTCGCTCCGGTTATCGACCAGGCCTCCGAACGGATCTTCGACGATGCACCGGATTTTCACCGGCACATCAAGGCGGCGTTCCTGCACATCGCACCAACGCAAATCCTGCGGGAGACGACACTTGCACCGGACAAATTCCTGAACAAGGCGAACATGCCGACGCGGCGCACGCAGGATCGGGCAACAGTGGCCTGGAACCTGGCGACGGGCCTCTACTACAAGACACAGGCAGAGCCGCCCTGGAAGCTTGCAGGGATACGCGATGGGGTGTGCTACATCGGCCTTGTCTACAAGAACATTCCGAACGATCCCAACGACCATGCCTGCTGTGCGGCTCAGATGTTCCTGAGTGAAGGTGATGGCGTCGTGTTCCGGGGTGCCAACGGGCCATGGAAGACCGGTGACTACGAATATCATCTCGATGCCGGCGCAGCGGCCAAGCTGATCGGGATGGTGCTGGAGAGCTATCGCAGCAAGCATGGGCACGCGCCCAAGGAGTTGTTCATCCACGGACAGACCTCGTTCAACGACGAGGAATGGCGCGCCTTCGAGACTGCAGCACCGGCCGGCACGAATGTGGTCGGCGTGCGCATCAAGACGACGGGCGGCGAAGCGAAGCTGTTCCGCGATGGTGATTACCCCGTGCTTCGCGGCACGGCATTGCTGCTCGATGCGAGGAACGCGTATCTCTGGTCGACCGGCTACGTACCGCAGCTCGATACCTACATCGGTCCGGAGACGCCCAATCCGCTGTTCATCACGGCGCTGCGGAGCAAGGCGGCGTTGCCGGCCATGGAGACCATCCTGGCGGATATCATGGGTCTGACCAAGATCAACTACAATTCCTGCAACTTCAACGACGGGCTGCCTGTCACGGTGCGGTTTGCAAACATGATCGGCGAGGTGCTGACGATGGGATCGGCAAAGGGCGCCGAACGCCAGCCCTTCAAATTCTACATATAGTCGAGCGCTCGTGCCCTCTCCACCGCAGCCATCAGAAACGGGCCGATCACCGCGATGACATCGGCCAGCGTGCCAGGCTGCATCGCGACGTTGGCGACGAATGCGGCCCATTGCTGCTGCTTCTGCGCGTCACCTGCAAAGTCCGGCGTCAAGGCATCGGGCAGCGCCTCGGGGATCGCCGTCCCTCTGCGGTCGAAGGTGGCGCGGATGGCTCCCGCCAGACGATCGGCGTCACCATCGCCAAGCGTGGCGAGCACCCAGATGTCGTAAAAATCCTTCATGCGGCTGCTGGCACGGCCGAGCATAACCATGGCCTGGAACTTCTCGGCGATAACGGCTTCCGGCGGATAGACGCGCAGCCGTGGTGCGGGCTGATCGAGCAGCACCGGTAATTCCCGTTCCTCAGGAACCGCGGCGTCGCCAAACCCGATGTCGACGAGCACGCGGATGCGCGCCTTATCGAGGGTGGCGAAAGTCTTCAGCCGCAGCCCGCCGCACTCCATATCCTCGCGGATGTCCTCGACAGTCAGGGCTCCGACATCGAACACCACGCCATCGTCCAAGGCAACGGCGCACACCTCGCGGAACACGGCGAGCATGGCGACGGGATCGGGAGTGCCGAAGCCCAACAGATCCAGATCCTGCGTTGGTCGGTGCGGATCGTCGAACCAGGCGGCCATCAGCATGGCGCCTTTCAACACGAAACGGTCGCGATGGGCGGACTGGCTCAAACGGAACAACAAGCGCTCGAGCACGTACCGTGTGAGCAGCAGCTGGAACGGCTGGTTGCGCTCACGTGCCAGATTGAGCAGCCGCGCGCGCACGGATGCGCCGATGTTGACGGGTCTACGCATGCGAGGTCAGCGCCTCCACATAGGGCCGCATCGCCTTCCACACGCCGAGCCGTTCGGCGATGCGGGCGATTTCGGCGGGCGTGGCGCGCCGCTGGCGCAGCAGTGTGCGCAGGCCCTCCAGTGCCAGCGTCAGACCGGGGCTGCTCTTGAAGCGCGGTCCCTGCCGCTGGCGATAGCGAAAGAGATCGACAACGGTACGCGCGGGCGTAGTCACCGGCACGGAGACGCCGTCGATGACATGCCGCTCGATATCGACGCCGAGCATCTCCGGCGCGAAGCGCACCACCTGAACCGGCGGATGCGCAATGGCCGGTTTGCGATCCTTGGAGCCAATGGCGATCCACACCTTGGCGGGAATGGTATCGGTCAGTTCATGGAAGGCCAGCGCGGACACGAGGCAGATCACGCCGGACGGCACCAGCCCGGCGACGATCGCCAGATCGTGGTTGGCATCGACCGCCTGATCGGGCAGCTGGTAGAGACCGCGCCCGAGGCGCACGACGTCGCCCCGCTTCAGCATGCGCGAGATGGTGGCCGTTGTGATACCAGCGTCGACGAGCTCCGACAGGCGCACGACACCCTTCAGCGCAAGGAGCGCGCGAGCCTGCTGTTCGAGAGAGCCTGATCCTGCCGTCATAGCTGGCGACTATGATGCAAAACGTCGTATAAGTCAATAAGTTATCCGGCATCCGACATCAAGCTAGCAGCAAGCTTGTAACCCGAGCGCAACGGCTGCCCAGCTTGCAATACAATACATCTCGTCGGTGCTGCACGGGGATCGTCATAGGTCGCAGCCTCGTCAATCGAGCAATTCGACCTCGTCCGGGTTGATGCCATAAACGGAGTGGAATCGGCTGTTGGCGAAGGCCTTGATCTCGGTATCGGAGCCATGTTGAGCGAGCCATCGGAAGTCGTATTTGAACGGTCCTTTAGCCGTGATCCATTGTCGTGTGAGATCGTAAATCGCGATAGCGTCATAAAATGTCTCGAAGGCTGGCTTGATGGCGGCAGGATCGAGGCCGTCGCGAAGCCGTGGAAAGATGCTGTCGTCGTCTGGCTTGTCGACAAACAAGGCGCCATGGCGGTCGAACAGATCCACCGCCGTTTCCGATACACGATCACCGGCCATCCATGCACCGGGCCAACAGAAATACTCGGGGCGTCTTAGCTTGTCCTCGCTAAAGGCGATGTAGTGAGCAAGAAGTATACGCGGTAGAGTGTTCTCGTTTCCGAAATCGAACCGTGCATAGGCATGCATGAGCTCGTTGATGCCAGCACTCATCTGGCGCCATCTCGCTATATCACCCAAGGCGGTGACGGGCGGGTCAAGTAGTAATTCTCGGGCAAGCTCTACTGAAACGGTTTCGTACTCTGCGCGCGAATACTTCTGGACGGCACGCAAGAGGTGGCGGCAGCGCATATCGATCATGCGGCAGAGAAACAGGAAGCGCAGTCCGGGATCGGTGTCCGCGATGAACGTCGCGTGGTGATGCAACGACCCGGGAAAGCCTGCAGTTGGATTGATCGCCATGTCGCACACGAGAAGGAACAGCCCAATGACGGGATGGTCGATAGAGGTCGGTCTATCAATTTTGCCGGCCTGGAGAAAGGTCGAGAAGGCGTAGCCATAAACACCGTCGAGCATGCCCATCGCCTCGGCATCAGACATCTGGAAACTGCCAGCCGTGGCAAAATGCAAATATTGCAACTGAACGAAACGCGCCTGACCTTCAAAGATTTCGTAGGCGCCGATCGGTGAGAGGGTCACAGGCGAGCCGTGGAAGAATCCTTCGTATTTGGTGGTGCGAAGCTTATCAAAGCCATCTTCCCAAAGACGTGGATGTTGCAGCGCTTGGAATTGCTTATCAGCCGATTCGCCGAGCAGCAGAACGTTATTGGCGAAGGCCACATGATAGGCATGGCCGACACAATCGAACAGAGGATCGCTGACCACACGATCGGCACGTTGGGGAAATACGGACAGCAGTCGGAACGTCTCAATATCAAAGTGATTATTGAGGATGGTGTTGGCTAAGCCGAGGGGAGTGTGCGGCGCGGAAGGGCCGTCGTGGAGCTCAATGTATTTCCGCAGTGGCTTCTTGAAGCCAATCTGGTCGATGAGGCGTTTGAGATGTCCGTAGTTCGCCTGCGTCTGAGTCGGATATGACAGGCTCAGCATCAAGCCATAGCTGGAGCCGACGTGCTGCCACCAATGTACGGTCTCGTGTAGAAACGTCGAAAAGGCTTGCTTGACCTCGAAGCCCATGGCGCCACTGTGAATTCCGCTCTTCACCGTTGCCAGGAGCCGATGAACTTCCGGAGAAAGGCGCAGGACGAACTGGGTACCGCTATAGAGGCCTCGTGCTTGATGCGTGGCGTGGAAGGCCAACTGGTCGGGCTCCCATGCGGGCCAATGATCGAGGAGGGTTGGCGTTCGACTTCTCATGTGCTTACGTTAGCCGATCGCAAGGGCCTTCGTCAGCGACAATTGTCTCAGCGTCCAACGCCTCGTGCCGCCCTCGTCCCCCACGGTTTCACATCGACGCTGAGCGGCCCGCGCGCATCGTTCCACAGCGAATGGAAAATGGCGCGCTGCGACTGGGCGAGCGCCTTGTCCTCGATGATGATGGTGCGGCGGCGCAGCGTGCCGGTATGGTAGGCGATCCGGTCGCCGTAGATGTAGACGGGCACGGTCTTGCCGAAGCGCTCGCGTGGCAGCAGGCGATAGGCCGTGGTCTCTGCCAGGAATTCGGTCGTGCCTTCGCCCACGAGGATTCTTTGCGTGATGCCGGCGCGTTGCAGGCGGGCGTAGTGCTGCTCGACGCGGGCAAGGCCGTCGTACTGGACGGCGAACGCTTCATCGAGCCCGAGCACCAGGATCTCGCGATCGTCGCTGGCGTGTGCGGTCGTGTAGAGGCTTTCGAACAGCGCCGACGTGGCTGCCTTGCCGTCGATGGTGGTGACGACGTCGGTCTTCAGCTTGACGCCGGAGCCGGGCAGGAACTCGATACCGTTGCTTTCCAGTGCGTCCTTGATCTGCAGGATGGTCTCGCGGCGTGCGGACGTGTTCTCGTTCTCGACGTTCTTGATCGAGGAGTTGGCCATCTGGGCGGCCTTGGCGAGATCGGACTGGCTCCAATTCAACAGGGCGCGCGCGGCGCGTATCTGACTGCATTCTAAAATCATGAAATCATTATCTTTACGGCCCCATAACGAGTCAACGCCGGAATTACTCTCAAAGGGCCACGCACGATGGACGAATTCGCCAATTGCCGAATTCGCTGTCATTTAATCAGCCACATTAATATTCATGAATGTCGTCATCCGCGGCTGCGCAACGGCGGTCCCGTCGCGCCCGCCCTGCTGATGGCGGTGCGCGCGCCTGTGGTCAGGCTCATTTCGAGCCGCAGGGCCGAGGTATAGGCCATGGTGAGATCGATGAGGCCCGCGGGTACGTTGCCGGCCTCGAAGGCGGCCCACAGCGCTGCGCGTAGCTCGGCAAGCCGCGCCGCCTCCTCGTTGGCCGGACGCGGCATTACGCTCGCAGGCGTGTCGCTTGCAACCGCGGTGTTCGCCTCAGCGTCCTGCGTGTTGGCATGCAGCGCGGCGTAGGGGCTTGCCTCGTAGGGCTTGCGTGTGTGGCTCGAGGAAGTGGACAGGCGTAACCTCGTCGCAGAGTGCGGTAACGAAAGGACCAGAAGTATCCGGCACTGGCCGGTGCAGGGTCAACGCCAGACAGCCTCCGCAACACCGATATGCCAACGTTTGGACCGGCGGCACTGGCCTTTTGAGTTGGCGTGCCGGACTGCCGCGATAAATCCGTCAGGATCGACCGAACGCTGCAGCACTTCACCGCCGGAGTCGCCGCGCGAGAGTGCGCACGGCTTGCAAGGGCTGGCGGTACTGACCGAGGAGGCGTGTTCGGTTATGCAAACCAACCGACAACGCGGCACGCTCGCGGCGATGACGCATCCGCTGTGCAGAAGACATCTGGCGCTGGCCAGCCTTCAGGGACGCGATGCGGGATGAGCGCAGGGCAGCTGCACGGCGGTTCTCTTCGAGCAGCATGGTGGCAAGTTCGGCGGCTTCCTCGCTGCGGATGCGGGCGATGGCGGCGGCTCTCGCTTCGGGTGTGAGCGATGGATCGAGCGCTGCGGTGCGGGAGGCATGATGCGCGCTGATCGCTTGTGACTTGCCGGCCATGGCTTGTGCGGCATCGCTCGCCAGCATCTGCAGTAGTGCCGACAGCGCGGCGCGGTGTGAGGCCCATAACAGATCGCGTTCGGCGGCATGCACGGCCTTGAGCGCCCTGCGCAGGCTTGAACCATCTTCCGATTGGGCCTTCCGGGTTTCGAGGGTGCTTCGGCTCGGCCTTTCCGATGCGCCCGTTACCGTTCCCGTCGTCGTTCCAGGGCATCGTCCCAGTAGCGCTCGCGCTCCTCACGCTCGCGTTCATCACGGGCCTTCTGTTCGGCATCACCAATATGGCGCAGATACGGATTGACGGGCTTGGCCTGTTCGGCCGCTTCACGCGCCTGTTCGGCTGCCTTGGCTTGCGCCTCACGCACCTCCGGCGGCGTCGGCGCAAAGGCCTCGCCCAGTTGATCGGCCAGATAGCTCGCTGCCCCGCCGATCATGCCGGCGCCGAGATCGGCGGCACCGGTCAGTGCGTTGTCACGGATCTGAGCGGCGTCACGCTCCTCCGGCGCCGCTGTCGGCATCTCGAGCGCGACCAGCGGCCCGGCGGTCTTGGGCGCGGTGCCGATCGGCTCCGGCACGCCATCGATGATGCGGACATCGGGGCCATTGCCGACGCGGGCGGCGGCGGCATCGCGCTCGCCATTGCTGTTGGCGGGAACCGGCGTGCGGGCGGTTGGATCGAGGTTCTGGTTGGCAGAGCGGACATCGAGCGTCTGGGCGACGAGGTGGGCCGCGCGTTCACCGCTGGCATGAAGCTCGCGCATTTCGGCGCGATCTGCGGCTTGCCGCGCAAGCAGCTCCTTGTAACCGTCCTCACGGTCGAGCCGCAGAGCATCGCAGGCGAGCGTCTGGCGTTCGCGCACCTCGTCACGCTGTTCCGTCCGCAAGGCCTGCGCCCGCTCGGAGAATTCCTCTTGCACCACGCGCATGACCGCATCGCGGTCGCTGAATGCGGCGCGCGCGTTCTCCCAGTCGCCAGAACGAGCAAAATACAGCGCACGCCCGACCGCACTCGATGATGCTTCCCGCGCCTCCTCCTCACGCGCGGCCTTCTCGGCATAGAACTGCTTCCAATCCTCGCGGTAGTCTTCTTTCACCTCGCGCCAGACGGCATTGCGGGTGTCCTTGAAGAGCTTGGCGCCATCGGCAAACCAGGCCTCGCGCTCGGCGCGCTGATCGGCCTTCAGAAGATCGCGCTCGAGGCGGTCCAGCGCCTCGCGGGACATTTCCGATTGCTGGAACTGCTGTTCCTGTGGGCGGGTCAGCAGGATGACATCGTGCGGAATGTTGTCGTTGGCGTGCGCATGCTGGCGCTCGTGCGGCGCGCGTTCGTAGTCGAGCCGCTTCTCGCAGAAGATGCGGCCATGCTCCTTCTCGTAGTCGAGCGCCCATTCCTGCGCGCGGCGATAATCCTTGCGATCATCGAGCACGCGGCCGGTCTCGGGATGCACGCGGTTGAGGATGATGTGGATGTGGGGATGGGCGGTGTCGTTGTGACCGACATAGAGCGCTTGATGCTCGTTCCAGCCCATCCGCGTGAGATAGCTGTCGGCAGCAGCGATCATCTGCTCCGGCGTCGGCGTCTCGGAGGGATGCCAGCTCAGTGATATCGTCTTGACGGGATCGGTGCATTTACGCCCGCCGAGCGACAGGCCGGCGGCGCGCTTCAATTCCGTCTGCGCGGCGGCCGTCGCCCACATCTCGTCGATAGCGCGATGAGGATCGTCGTTGACGCAGTTGCGCGTCGCTGTGAAAGCCACACGCTCGTGCGTGTCGGGCTTGCGCTCGCCGTCACGTTCCGCAGCCTTGTCGTGCAGGTAATATTTGCCGGCACCGCGAAAGCTCGATCCGCTCTTGGCGATGTTGGGCACCATGGCATCACTCGCGCGGGCGTGACCAGGCGGTGTTCAACAGCAAACGGATCTCGGCGAGCAAGGGCGCGAGCTCTGCCGGCGGCGGCACCTGGAAGCGATTGCAGTGATGGGCGATCTGGTTGACATTGACGCCGATCTTGCGGAGCTGCTGCGCGAGGCCGAGTTCGCCCGGCAACGGCGCGGCCACCTCGATCTCGCGCGCCTTGCGCTTCCTCGCCTGCAAGGCACGCGCGCGCAGGAAGTCACCGACGCTCATGCCGGACTTTTCTGCCTTGTCCATCAACTTGAAGTGCTCCTCCGCGCTGAGGCGGAAGCTCACATGCTTGTCGCGGACCGTCTTGGTTGCTCTGGGTCGAGCCATCTTCGACGCCTCTCAAAATGCGTGTGGGCCGAGTGCAACGTCCGGGGGTTTGGGGCGCGTTCGGGCGTCAGCCCGTAGCCCCAACAAGCGGGCGACACAGTCGCCGGTTTCGTGAAACGAAACCCTAGCTTGCTACCCAGCCCTGAAAACGTACATTATCGAGGAAGGCTGCTTAAAGATTGCAGAATGAAAAAGCTTCGCGGGTGGAATGAATGCGGGCTATCGGATTGAATTATCTGAGGCTTGGAATCGCACGGACAAAAATATCTGCAATCACGATGCTGGCAACTGGTTAAAAATGATTAAGACGCGCAAACTTCGCCGCATGACCTGCCGCATGCTTTTGCCGCTCAACAGTCGCGCAAGGTGCCGCCTCCCTACCACTCCGGTTCACAGTTCCCGTCACCCCATTTTGCGGCCCGTCAGGCGGCGCGAAACCCGTCTCGATGGCGAGCCACGTGCCACAGAGGCTGCCGGTCGAGGTCGCGCCAGTTGCGAAGCGGCAACGGCTCGGCGGCTGGGGCTGCCAGCATGATGATGGCTTGGTGCAAGCTCGGCGATAGCAAGGGGCAACCGCGCTGCTCGTGGCGGCATGGTGAACCGCTGAATCCACGCGTGAATTATCGGCACGGGCGCAAACATCGCGCAATCCTGGCGATAGCAGGACGTAAGCCAAGTGATTGCATCATAGCGATTGTCTCTTGGTCGCAAGACACGCAGTGGCGGGCAAGCCTCAGTGCGAGGCTTCACCCGTCACAGGCGCGTGCTTGGTGATAGCGGCGGCGGCTGGATAGTCAGAAGAGTATCACGTCCGAAGAATGGGCGTGCTTTGAGCCGGTGCGAGGCTTCGCTTCTGCCCGTGTGCGGCAAAGATTCTCCCACCAGCGCGTGAGCTGCGCCTTGCCTTCGGCTGCCGTCAGGAAATCGACAGCGTGCCAGCCGTCATCGGGGTCATGCCAAATCGAGGAAAGCCAGATGCCATCGTTGGGAATGAGCTGTGCGACCATCCGGCCTTCGGCAAAGAGGTGCCACACCGTGCCGATTTTCACCCATTGGGCGGTGTGACTGGTTGTGTGTCGTGTCATGGCTGCCCCCCTTCTGCTTCGGGGCTGCTGCGCCTGTCACGGCGCATGACGTATTGTGCGCCTTGCTGCGGGGCTTCATTGAAGTTGAACTTCACATTGAAGCCGTTGCCGTCTTGGTGCGGCCAACAGGCGGCAACCTCCGTCCAGATGTCTTTCTCGAGATTGCCGCGACCTTTGACGACGCGGTAAATCTTGAACGCGGGCGGGCTGCCCTTGGTTTTGCGATTGGGGTTCGGCGGCAGGTTGGTCTTCGGAAAGCTGGTCATGAGGTCTTCTCCATAATGATGTTTGTGCGAGTAAGCGAAGCGCGCCTCGCATAAACATCATGGATGCCCCTTCACGCCTCGAAGAGCATCGGCAGTCAACGCCCCTTGGCCGCCAGGCGTGCAGCGCCGCGGAACGTGTGCGCTGCACGGGCTTGACGGGCGATGCGCGAGGCGTATTCGGCACGATTACGCATAGACGTAATCCGGCTGGCACTCGTCATCATCGGTCCACGGCACGGCGCAGCGGATATAGGCGAAGCGGTTCACGAAGCGGAAACCGGGCGTGACGAGAAGCCGGCCATCACAATCGACGACGGTCCACCAATAGCGATAATCCACATCCTCAGGCACATCACCGCGCAACTCCCACAGAAGATCATGATTGGGCGCCGGTAACGGCTGGAACCGTCGCTCGAAGGTGCGCCAACTGCCGCAGCGGGTGCGCAGTTTCGGGATGGGTGCGCTTGTCATGCGGCCTCCCCGGACGGTGCGTCCAGCTCATAGCTGTCATAAGGGGCACCAACGGCCTCAAGCAGCTCCTCATCAGAAAGCGCCGCGAGACGCTTCAGGAGAGCTGCGCGCAGTGCTGCGGGCGTGGCGTCACACCCGTCTGGCTGCGTCGTCACGAGGCTGAACGCAATTGTGAAGGCATGGTCGTAGCGTGCGGTCATGGGCGCACCTCGGCAAGCTTGGCGATGGCGCGCTCTGCAATCTCTATCATGTCCTGAAAGCCATCGTCACTTCGATCCCAGCGACCGTCGAGGGCTTCCTCGCAGGATGCCACGATGGTCCTCAGTGCTTCGCCAAGGCATGTGTCGATGGACTTCGGGGCGCTAGGCGTGACACCGCCGGCTCCAGCGAAGGCTCCAGCACTATCCTCATGGCGACACTTCACGCAGGCGCAGACTGAATCGGCATCCCAGTAGTAATCGCTTTCGACGCAGGCACCTGATGCATCGACATACGCGGTTGCCGTGATGTCGATATGGAAGGAGCCGCGATGCCCGCAACGCGGGCATGCCAGCTCGTCGAGCAACAAGCGGCTCATTTGGCACCACCCTGCTGGGCCAGTTCTGCCTCGGACGGCATCCGGTTGCGCCAGGTGTGCAGGGTCAGCACGGCTCTCAAGAGCGCGTCGCATTCCGGCAGCCGCTGCTCGAGCGGCATCACCGTGCCGATTGCGAGCCTGCGCTCGTTCTGTTCCATGGCATTGCGGGCATCGACGGCCAGCTTCTGCGCTTCGGCCAGTTGATGTGCGAGCGCGGCGAGGCAGGCGTGCATGGCCATGCCGCAGGCGAAGACGGCTTCGCTTTGTTGGGGTGTTCTCATGATGATCTCCGTTTCTTGTTATTGTTGGAAAAAGACTGGCGCTGGCGGAATTCCGCCGACGACAGCCACCAGAAGGCCGAGGGGCCTTTGTGGTCTTGGGTCCAGACCGCCCAGACGTAGCGGTGCTTGGTGAAATGGGAGGGCGGCGGCCCGTAATGGCGCTCTGGCCAGCACACGATGTCGTCGATGGCATAGAGCCGTGCGGGCGTGTGCTCGCGCCACCAGCGCGTGCGCGTGCGATGGGCGAGCGAAGCAAGGTTCAAGAGCATGGCCACGTTGCCGCCGGTCTCCGCCGCGAAGCGGAGTGAGCGGTCGATGAACGCATCGGCGAGGCCAGAACCGTAGGGCGGATTGGTGACGATATGCTTGGCCCGTGGCCGTGTCTCTTTCAGGAAATCGACGCGCGGAATCCCGTAGCCGTAATCGATCAGATCCGTTGCGATGACCTTATGGCCAGCCTCCGTGAGCACGGACGCAATCGCGCCTTCGCCGCAGGCCGGTTCCCAGATCGAACCATCGAACCTTTCGACCGAGAGCAACGCGCGGGTTGCCTCCGGTGGGGTCGGATAGAACTCGTTCGGGATGCGGGATGCGCCCAACCGAAATGCCTGCGGCAGTGCTGCTGGCTTGAGTGTCGCGACGCTGCGTGGACGCGAACCAAGTATGATGCCCATACTCATGATTGCACCTCCCTGACGTCGATGCAGGAGATTTCCTCGTCGACATGATCGAAGTCGTCGGTCTCGCAGAACGCCTTCTTGGCGAGGCGCCTGGCCTCATCGTGCGTTGCTGCTTGAACGAAACCTTCCCAGATGCCGGTCGTGTGGATGACGCATTCGAATGATCGGATGGTGCTCATGGCTGCACCTCCCCATCTTCGGGCAACGCTTTATCCAGCAATTTGATGATGCTCTTCGGGAGGTAGTCGCGCGGCTCGTCATACCCGAACGCGATACGTTCGAACGGGATCAGCTCCTTCCGCCGCTTGGTCTTGATCGATGCGATGGTGACGTTGTGAATGCCCCAGGGCTCGACCTTGACCTTGTATCCGGCCTTACGCAGCACGTCGGCTACGTGCTCGGTCATGACGACGCCGTCACCATCGCCGAAGCCGAATTTGTAGAAGGCTTCCTCCCAGGACCAGGTGAAGGCGGTGTTGCAATGCGGACAGGTGGTGATGCTCATGAGCGCACCTCCTTGTCAGCTTCGTCGCAGACGATGAGGTCGGTACGGCCGAGGGTCTCGGTGTGGAAGCACCCGGCGCCATCCTCGTCCCACATTTCGCGGGCGAGCTCGTTGGCTTCGGCGATGCCTGAGGCTTCGATGGTCGCGCGATGCACGAGCACCTCGACGATGGTGATGTCATAGGATTTCAAAGATGCGGTCATGAGTGCACCTCCTCGACTTCGATGCGGAGGAGTCTGCCTTCGCAGAGCTCGAAGCGGCCTTCATCGAAAGCGGTTTCCGCGCGGCGCCTGGCCTCGTCAGGCGACTTCGCCTGCACCGTGCCGTCCCACCAATCCTCCATGATGACGAAGCAGTCATAGGTCTTGAGTTCACTCATGAGCGCACCTCGCAATCTGCGGGGCGTTCTGCCGTGACGGCATCGGCGATGGCTTTGTCGATGGTGTGCGCGACCGAGTAGTGGTCGTGCGGCGGGCAATCGAACTGCCGTTTCGTGCGGATGAGCGCGTAACGTGCGAGCTTCAGGGCATCAACGAGCGCCGCATAGCGGCGACGCTCGAGGGTGATGAGAGGGAGTTCCGTCATGCGCGGCCTCCCTTGGCGTAGCCGTCGAAGTCGAAGCCACGATTGGAACGCGGGTCGCCATCGCAGATGACCGTCAGGAGTTCGGTTGCGTCCTCGTCGGTATCGTCGACGAGCAGGATACGCTCGTCGTGACCACCAAAACGGGAACTATCGTTGTGGGAGTAAGCGTGTCTCATGCTGGCCTCCCTATGCTGCGTTGGCTTCGCTTGCGTTGGCCGCGGCATCGTCCGCATCGGCCTCGCGCAGCATGATGTCGCCGCCGTTCAGCGGCAGGTATTCGAGCTTCAAGGAAAAGCCCTTGCCGTCCTTCTGGCGCCAGGCGCAGCCGATGTCGTTCCAGTAGCGTTTGTCGCCTTTGCTGGTGACGGCGAGGATGCGATGGGTGGGTTTGTTGGATGGTGTCGTCATGAGAAATGACCTTTCTTCGTTGTGAGCGAGGGCCGGAATTGGCGACCTCGTTGCCGCCCGTTCCTCACAGCGCTGCATCGGGGTCACACGGCAAAATTTCGGGTGGGCAGCGAGAATGGGCTCGAGGGCACTTTCGCAACGCGAAAGGCCCGGCGCGGGGCCCCCGTGGCTTTGCTCACGGGGTGCGCGAGCGCATTGTCGCGCGGGTCCCACACGTTCATTTTGTCGTTGAAGGGCCGGCCGCCCAGAAGGCGTCATGTCGGAGGCATGCCTTCGGCATGACGGCGGCCGCCCGTCCCCAAGATGCGCGCCTGTGAGACGGTTGCGGCAAACTGATGAGGTCGCCCAGACGGAACGAGAGAGCGGCGGAGGAATGTGCACAAGGAGAAACGCACCCATCCGACAATCTCGCCCGGCGCTGAACTGCCATCGATGTCTGCCAGCTCGATGAAGGCAGGTGCGACGGTCCATGCTGCACTGTGGGATTGCAGCACGGGAGACGGCACATGGCTTGGAAGGACTGGTTCAAGAGCGATGCGGAACGCCTCGCTAGACGGGTCCCCGAATTGCGTGGCGATGCGCACGATATCGGCGGTCACCGCGTGTCACATGATGCGCAGCGTGCGGCCGGTGTGCTCGACCGGCTGCCACGTGGCATCGATGTCATTCGCAATCAGATCGATCGGAAGGAAAAGGCGCGTTGGGCGCGTGGCAGCGAGATTGCCACTTTGCGCTACAGGCCGGGCGATATCGTGGTGGGCAAGCACAACGGTTATCTCATCGGCATGGGCGGCGATAAGCCGATCGTCACTGTCGCATCGGCGCGTTCGGGCAAGACCTCGACCGTGTTGAAGCCGACGCTCTTCACCTATCCGGGTTCGATGGTGGTGCTCGACCCCAAGGGCGAGCTTGCGGCAGCGACGGCGGAGCACAGGCGCAACCATCTCGGCCAGAACGTGCATGTGCTGGACCCGTTCGGCAGCACCGGACTGCCAGCTGCGTCGTTCAATCCGCTTGCCGAGCTCGACCCGCAATCACCGACCATCCTCGACGATGTCGACCTGCTGGCCGAGACGATGATCATCGAGGAAGGCGGCAGCGACGGCTCGCACTGGACATCGAGTGCGCGGGCATTGCTGCGTGGTCTCATCCTGCATGCGCTGCGTATGCCGGAGGCGGACCGCAACATAATTGTCGTTCGGCAATTGCTCACCCTCACCTTTCGCTCGTTGGTCGAACTCCAGCAGCATTTGAAGGCGCAAGGCTCGAAGGACCCGGCGGAAGCGGCACAGAATGCGCTGTTCATGGAGATGGCGGAACAGACCGACGTGTTCGGCGGCGCGCTGGCGGGTGCCGGCAACAGCTTCCTGCGCAAGGCGTCCAGGGAACGTTCGAGCATCATCTCGACGGCGGATTCGCAGCTCAAATTCTTGGACAGCCTGCCGATGCAGGACGCGATGCGCCGAAGCGAGTTTCGTCTGTCGGATCTCGCCGAACGGCCGACGACTATTTATCTCTGTCTGCCATCGAGCCACATGACGACGCATTTCCGATGGCTGCGCATCATCGTGCGGTTCGCATTGCTGGCACTCGAAAAGCGTGGGACCTGGCCGCGCGGCAAACCTCATGTGCTGTTCATGATGGAAGAGTTTCCGACGCTGGCGCATATGCCTATCATGGAGCAGGCAGCTGCATATTTTCCGGGTTTCGGCGTGCGGCTTTGGGCCGTGACGCAAGACCTCGGACAGATCGAGCGGCACTATGCTAAAAGCTATCAGACGTTCCTTGGCAATGCGGGATTGCTGCAGTTCTTTGCCAATGGCGATCAGAAAACGTTGAAGTTCATTTCCGACAGTCTCGGCTCGCTGTCCTTCGTGCGCGGGCAATTCGGCAATCTTCAAGATGACAAGGCGCGCGACTACATCGATAAAGAGCGACTGCTGTACCCGGAAGAATGCGCAGCAGCGTTCGCGCGCGGCACCGGTGCACAGCTGTTGATGTGCGAGGGACAACCACCCATGGCCATCGAGCGATTGACCTTCGAGGATGTCGATGCGCTGCGCGACCGGATTGCGGCCGGGCAAGTCGCGTAACGAGAAGAAGCAAGGACATCGCGCAAGGCAAATCCCGCCCACCTTCGGGGTGAGCGGGATGCATGCTGTTCGGGATGCGGCGACGAATGTCAGATGTGGTGCGCCAGAGGCGTATCCGTCGTCGGTGTCTGACACGCGCGCTGACACCGGCAATGGATGACGGGACCGGCGAGCGGGCATTGGCTGCCGCAGCGGATGATGACGGCGAGTAGCGGCAACCGCACGGCCTCGCATTGCGGGGCGCCGCAGAGGGGACAGGGATCACAGGACGCTTTGACCATGATGGAGCTCCTTTGGAATGGAGGCAGCGGCGGCGATGCCGCCACTGCCAGCTGCGTTTGCGCCTACTCCTTGCGGTTGAAGTCGTACCAGTTCTGCTGCTCGATGGTCGGAAGGGTCGGCGGCGGCGGCGCATCGGCCTTCTTGTCGGCGAGCGCGATGTCCTTGATGGCGTCGAAGAGAGAGCCGAACATGACAGTGGTCCTTCTGGTGAAAGCCGCGTATCGCGGCGGGAATGGCGGGCGAGCCCGCCGGTTGTTCCGCCGGGTGGCGGAATGCAAAAAGCTCAGTTGTGGCGCGCCCAGTAGTGGCGCGTGTCTTCTTCGAAGAGGCGCATGAAGAGCTTGCCAGCTTCAACCTCGACGCCTTCAGCGAGGGTGATGCGGTTGGTGCCGACCTGGATGGTGATGTGCGGCGCGAAGGTCTCGTCGGGTTTGCCTTCGTTGGAGGTCACGCCGTAGCCGATGGACCAGATGTGATCGGCCGGAAAGAAGCTGACATCATCGAGGATCAGCCCATCGGGCCGGATGGTGATGCGCGTGACCTTGCGGATACCGGTTGCAAGCAGCACGGCGGTGAGACCAAGGGCCAAGAGCCCATGCAGCAGCAGGAAGATCAGCAACGCGTAGAGCCAGGTGACGGTGAGCGGCGAGCCGGTGTCGCGCTCGGGGAACATGACGGGCCATAACAGCGCCATACCGGCCACAGCGAGAACAGCGCGCGGCTTGGTGACAAAGGCCATGACGCTGGCGCCGAGTGTGGTGGGAAGCGAGTATCGCTTGCCGCCATCGGGCGTCGGCTGGATGTCGAAGCGGCCATAGAGATCGGCCGGCAGATGCCGCGGTGCCTCGGGAATGTGATGAGTGCCGTGTCGGGTGTGGCGCATCGTCATCAGCGGCCTCGTCGTCGGTCTCGTCCTTGGTCTTGAAGCGACGATAGAGGGGGCCGGCTGCAATCTGGAAGCTGACGCGCGATGCCCGTTACGCCTTGTCAGGCGCGCGATGAGGCGCGCTCTTTCGAGGGAGGCGTGATGCTGATGGGCATCTTTAATCTCTTCCGCCGCTCCTACCTGGCGTTGCAGGTGGTTGCGGTCATCGTCTGGCTTGGACTTGAGCTCGCCGGTTATGGCTTCGGTCTGCTCGACGGGCTCCTGCAGCGGCGGCTCACCAATGCCGAGGCACCGCGCGGCATCGGCGGCTTGCTGTCGCGCGCGCCGCCAGGTCCCGTCCGGCTCACCCGCGCGGAGCGCGATGCGTTGCGCAGCCGGTTGGCAGCGACATTCGGTGCAGCGATGCCCAAGACCACGACGCTCGCCGAGCTGCGCTGGATGTACGAATTCGCCTCGGGCAGCCTGTGTGATTGGCGCGGGACCAACGTCGCGGCCGATCCCAAGGAGTGCAACCGGCTAAAGCGCACGACGCCGTTCTTTCAGGCGCTGCTGGAGAGCATGCATCCGACGACCGAGACGCTGATGCTGGAAGAGATCACCGGGCACAAGGGCGACAAGGTGCTGGTGGCGTTTTTTCTCGGCACGGACAGCAAGCCCAAGATCCTGTTCGATCTGTCACGGCTCGACCATGGGCGATGGGATGCATCGAAGGGCTTCAAGCTGAAGGCCTATCATGGCGGGGGGCTGAGCGAGCTTACGCTTGGCGATCCGCTCAACACCGAGGCGCGTCTCTACCGCATCGATGATCCCGGCGTGATGAAACGCCGCCGGCCGGGCTGCGATCAGATGCACTGCACGGCGCTGTTGCTGCTCTATGGCTACGACTACCAGGGCTATCGCAATACCGAGGGTGTGCTGACCACGAACAATCTGGCGGACATTCCGGTGACACCGGAGCTGGAGCGCCGCTTCGAACTCTACGCCGCCCTGCTGGGCAAGACCATGCCGGCGACGGGGACTGTCGCTCCGGTTCCCTACAAGATCGAGCGCTTTGGCGTAACGAAATTCGAGACGCTGCATTTGCAGCGCAAGCTGGATACCCTGCTCGGAGCGGAGTCGGCAAGCCGCGTGCTCTACTCGCCCGTTGCGTTCGATGTCGCGTTCGGGCGGATGTTCGGCATCACGCTCGACGGAACGCTCTATGCGCTATGGGATGGTGGGCGCGGTTATGCCAGCCTCGGCACCGACCGGATGGTGTTCGATGTAATCGAGGGCGGCAAGCGGCGACGGCTCGACACGGTGCGCAGCGCCGATGGCGTCTATCTGCTGCCCTTCTCCGGTCCAGGCGCGCTCGAGGTGCGCAAGACGATCGCTCAGGACGGCGCGCCGTGGTCGAGCTTCGGGCAATTCACCGATCTCTTCGCGCCCTTGCGCAAAGCTGAGCACTGAACCCGACAGTGCGCGACAGAGAGCGCGGCAGGCCGGCCCTACCAGAGCCAGCCGCGCTCCATGCAAGTCAATTTCACCTGACGCTCTGACGCGACAGCCGCTGCAAGACAGGGCTCTTGGCCAGCAGCGTCATGCCGGGTGTGGCGTAGCCGACATAAGGATTGGGTTCGCGCGTTGAGCTGCGATGCAGGCCGACGATGGCGTGATCACGCTCGGCCAGCAGCAACGAGCCGGAGCTGCCCGATGTGGCCGAGCAGCTATGGGCGAGCTTGTCTGGCTTGGTATCGCTTTCGGTCGCGATGCGACAGCGAAAGCGCGTGACCGCCTTCACATCGCCGCCACTGTGATGGACGAGCAGCAGCCGCTCGCCCGGAAGCGCGGCGCGAAACACGAGCTTCGGCAGGACATGGGTTGCGGCACCCGCCGGCTGCTTCAGATTCAGGATCGCATAATCCAGCGCCGCATCCTGCTCGATCGGCGTCTGCTCGACATCGAGTTTGATGACGTGGTGGGCATCGACGTAATCGAGCCAGAGCGTGATGCGCTGGATCTTCTCGTTTGGCCGCGTTTCGATGCAGTGATGGTTGGTGATGATCTGCTGCTGGGCGAGGATGCCGGCCGAGCAACGGGAGGTCCAGCCCTGCTCGCCAATGCGGGTTTCGATCACGAGCATACCGATACTGGCAGCGATCCGGCGCAGCGGCTCATCTGCGCGAAAATCCGCAAGCCGTTCGGAGTAGTCGGGATGCGCCATGGATTTCGGCAACCGGCCCTCGAGGAAAGTGGCGAGGCTACTGAATACGGTGTGCAGGGTCTCGTGGGGCGGCGCGGTGCGTACATGCTGCCCCATCTCGGTGCGGGCGAGCCACGCACCTGCGGTCAGCGCGCCTGCGGCGACCAAGGCCATTCGGATCGAGATCATCTCCTGCCTCCCTGATGAAGAGGCAGACAGAGAATGCGGGAGTGCCGCCAATCAGAAAGCTCGCAACACTAAAGCGGCAGGCTCGATGCTGGCGCGCCGGTGACGCTATCGATCGCGCCTGTTCAACGGGAGGCTCCGATGCCGAAACTTCTGACCGTCATTGCGATCACGGCGGCCATCGTGCTGGTGGCAGCATCGGCGTCGATGAATTTCCTGTTCGCGAGTTCCATGGGGAGAACCGCATTGGAGGGTTCGATCCTTGGCGCTGTCGCGGTCGGGGTCGATATGCTGAAAGCCGTGCTCGCGATCTTCCTTGGTTATGCTGCGCGGCAGCAGCGTTGGCTGTTCGTGGCAATCGGGGTAGCGGCGTTCGTGCTGTTCTCCACCCTTTCGCTGGCGGCAGCGTTCGGATTCACAGCGACGAACCGGCAAGTGGCAATCGCGGGATATGAGCGTGGCAATCATCGACTGGTCGAGCTCGAACGTCGTCTCGGCGAATTGCAATCGAAGCTCCGGCGTCTGCCGACGCATCGCATTCTGGCGCTGGTCGATGCGGAGTTCGATGCGAAGCGAGTGGATGCGCGCTGGCTCACATCGCGCGAGTGTGCGGCACTCACCACGGCTCGGCTTCGTGAATTCTGTGAGGGCATTGCGCTGCTTCGTAGCGAGCGCGTCGCGGCCGTAGAAGCAGCACGGCTGGAGCGATTGATTTCGGAGCATGAGAGGGAAGTCGGTGAACTGCGGAAGGCTGGCGGCGATGTCGCGGCCGATCCTCAGGCGCGATCAATGGCGCAGGCACTCGGGCTGTCGGAGCAGGAGGTCCGGCGTGGTCTGTCCGCCCTGCTTGCTCTGGTCGTCGAGGTCGGATCTGCGCTCGGGGTCTACATCGCGCTCGGCCACGGCATCGACATGTCGCGCGACGCACGACCGGATACCTCATCCCGGGCGACCGCGATGACAAGCGACGATACGAAGCCGGATGACCGATCTCTTGCTGAGGCTCCAGTAGTGCCCGACGTTTTGCGCTGCGAGGTGTCGCAGCAAATGACGCATGAGCCGGGTGTCAGTGCCGACCGCATCACTTCAGAAGCGGCACGGCCTGGCGTTGCGGTTTCGGTGCGGCATCGCCGCAGTCCCCGCGCTGCGCCAATACGTGGTTCCAATGGCAGCGGCTGACGATGGCGCTCAAAGCAGATCGGGCGCCGCAGACTCTGCAGCGCCCGATGTCTGGTCAGTCGAGTTGCTCACTCGGTCTGCGAATACATCAGATCGTAAGCCTGCACTGCGCGGCGGAGGAAGGCCGTCCAGTCGACGTGGTCCCGCTTCATCAGCTGCCGCACCCGTCTCTGAGTTTCCAAATCGATGACGTTGGTTGTCGATCCGGCAGCATGTGCAGGCTGGGCGGTGTCAGCCATGCTCACCTCCCCTTTCCTTGCCGGGTTGGGCCGGCGGCGGCAGAGCAATGTGCGGTGCATCGATGCTCAACCAGTCCGGGGCTGCGGTCTGGCGCTGGAGGAAGCGATAGCCCTGGATCAGGTGCGTGACCAGGTCGTTGACATCGCGGTAGTTCATCTCGCGGGCCAGTTCCTCGATACGGAGGAAGGTCGTGAAGCCGATTTCGATGAGATCGGCACGGCTGGAGCAGCCGGCGATGGCGGTTCCCGCCTCGCGATTGGCAGGCACATCAAGCAGGCTCTGGAGCCGTTTGAACCAATGAAGGTTTAGACGCACGTAGTACGGCGTGTCGCGGTCGAGCAGCTTCAACGAACGACCGTCGCGCTCCCCGTCTTGCCGGAAGATGTGGCCGTCCGAATTGTGGAAAGGGTGATTGGCACCATGAGGCATGTAGGGCTCCTTGTCTTGCTGTGACATGTCTGAAGTGGATCTTGATCCGAGTGATGGCTTGGCTCGGCCATCGGTTGAGCGACATCGCAAGAGAAAGGATATCGAAGAGTCTGCCGTCTGAAGGCCCACATCTTCCGATCAAGGTCGCTGACCGTGGGACGCGCGTCCCAGTGGCGTGGACTGTTGTCCCAATTATTGGGACTCAAGCGACAATGTGCCAGGCGCGCGCATGGTGACCGCCTGGCGGTTCTATTGGCAGACTTCAGAAAACCTGATCCTCAGAGGCACTTGCCTTGCGTCCCATTTTATGGGACGAACAGCAGAAGCTTCGGCCAGCACGGGGAGACTGGTGTGGGACAGCGTCGAGAGAAGCAGCAGTTCGGTCGGGGCCCGGGCGCTGGCGAATTGCCGGCCGACGGCAATGAACTTATCGAATTCGTTCGCGGTCTGTTGAGGACGGCCAATGAACGTACGTCTCTCAGTTTTGTTTATACACTGGCATCCGCGTCGGGGTACGCGCTGCAAACCAAGAAAGAGACATTGAGGAAGTTCATTCGTGAAGATGGTCGCGGGTTCGATAACAAAGACGATCTTGCCCGGCTTGCGCAAGTATTTACCACGACACCTGTTGGCAGCGCTCTGGTGGCACCCCTGCATTCTGATCCGCTGCCAAAGCATGGCACTGAAATACGGCAATCATTTTTTGCTGAGCTGCTAGGGTCGACCGGCTCTTTCGATTACAGCTTTTACAGTCGATACCTTATCTATCATTCAGGCTTTTTCGAGCAAAGCTCGTACTCTATAAGATTCTTGAAGGTTCATACAGACGCAATTACAAAGCAGATATCTTTCGAGGATCACAAAGCTGATCGCGGCCCCTTGCGAGTCATGGAAGGGCCCGCGGTATTTATCAATTACGGAGTCGTGCGGTTTTTCATGGGTAAGCCGCATTTTATATCAATTGACCCGTTTAGCGAGGTGGGTATGCGTTTAATTATTATCGACAGGAAAATAAACGAAGGCGACACAAAGACGCTGATCGGGAGGATGAGCGGCATGACTAATGCTGGCAACAGCTACGTCAAGGATGTTTTGCTTCATAGATGGGATGGCAATGATGGCGACGGAACTTTTCAAAGCGGGAATCCTTCAAGGTCATCACTAAAGGCAATCCACCGGGCGAGATTCACCGATCTCGCTAGGATGCGCCCGAAGGATTTACCCGACCCCGCACTCGACGCTCTGCTCGACGGTGCTGCTTAGTGGAACGTGATTTTGAAGGCGCGCGAAAATGCCAATCGCACCGAGGCATCGGACCGTATCAACTCTAACTGATCTTTAGAGAACCCTTTTTGCGTCAGTACTTCAATTGCTGCGCTGGACCATACGTCAGCCTGATCAGGAACGTCCGGCGTGTTCCGCGGAACCCAGTCGTAGATTGCGCGAACCAGATAGAGAGACAGCATGGTGCCAATATTTAGGTGTCGCAAGTGGTCTCCGAGTTCGTCAGCTCTCGTGCGTTCTAGAAACTGAGCGACGCTCAAGGACTTTCCGCGACCGGGGAGGTGTCTCAAGCCACTGAGGAAATATATGTGTTGCGAAACAATTTTTGCGCTTACGAGTTCTTGCACCGTAGTTGGTAGGCGTCGGTTTACTTTCAGAAAGGAGCGTAATGCCTCGCGGCGCACGGTTGCTGCATGATCCAGAACACGTTGAGCTGATTGGCGACTGTATTGCGGTCGAAGCCGTTCGATCTCGGCATCAAACCGATTAAGGGGCGAGTTCAGTGAATTCAAAAATCCTCGTCGTTGCAATTTGCATTTGTTTAGCACTCATGACGCAGTTACGGCACGGGTAGGGGTTATGCAACCGCTAGCCACGCGATAATATGGCAAATCCATGAAAGTATGTATTTAAAAAACAAGGCTCGCTCGTACCAGAATACACTACAGGTATTTAACGGTATTAGGGGGAGGGTAAACCCTCACGAATTGGCGGGGTAAACCGTCACAGGCCAGGGGGGCGAACCCTCACGGGATGACGGGCAAACCGTCACGCCTGAGGGGGAGTAAACCGTCACGAATGCCGCGCGCTCCCAGACGATGGAAGCAAAGGGGGGGTAAACCCTCACAGGCGGTTTGGTGAGACTCGATGGCAGCCGGGTCGACGGCTGCGGTTCGGACAAAGGGGGGTAAACCCTCACAAGCGGTGCGACACTTGCCGCCGCCGGCTGAGCGGTCGAGAATCATGTGGCTGAATCGGCGAACACCGCATGACTTCCTCGGCGGGTGAAGCTACGCTCGTCTCATTCTTTGAGTGAGTTGGATGGCCGATAGACGCATTGCCTCGACCCGTGAGTTGATCCCCCTGACGCGGCGCGTTTCAGATGCCGCGGTCACGCTCGCCCAACCGCTCAGCGACGAACCTGAATTCCTGCATGCGGTGCTGTGCCAGCTCGGGCTGCCACGCAGCGAGGTGGAGGAGCGAGAGTTCACGCGATCGACCGGCGGAGCTTCGATGCTGATCGAGGCGGGCAAGTGGTTCGATGGCATTCGCTACCATGACATGCCCCTGCCCTATGGCACGCGCCCTCGCCTCGTGCTGCTGCATGTGTGCTCGGAAGCAGTGCGCCATAAATCGACCGAGGTCGAGGTGGAGCGCAGTGCCAGCGCGTTTCTGGAGCGGCTCGGTATCAAGAAGAACGGCGAGAGCTTCGCAGGGTTCAAGAGGCAGATGCTGGCTTTGGCGGCGTGCCGCATGCAGATCGGCTATCAGACCGACAGCAAAGTCGTGAACGTCAAATGCGATCCGATCAAGCGCTTCGATGCGTGGACGCAGAGCGACAACGGCCAGCTTGGTCTTTGGCCCGGCGTGATCCAGCTCTCGGGTGAATTCTACGAGACGCTGCGTGAGCATGCGGTGCCGCTCGATCCGCGCGCCATCGCAGCGCTGCAGAATTCTGCGCTGGCGCTCGATACCTACACTTGGCTCGCGCATCGCCTGTGTCGCATCCGCCAGGGCAAGGGCGTGACGCTCTACTGGAAGAACCTCAAGGATCAGTTCGGCCAGGAGTATCGCAGCGACAAGGATTTCAAGCGCGAGTTTTCTGGCGCACTGCGCAAGGCGCATGCTGTTTATCCTGATGCGCGCATGGAGATCGTGCGCGGCGGCATTCGGCTACTGCCCTCCCCTCCTCCGGTGCGTCGCCAGCAGGTGGTGGTCACGCGTCCCGCGTTTGCGGCAATCGAAGCCCCGGTTGAGGCCAAGCTGGAATTGGCACCGCCGCAGCGCCAGCCAACGCAAGCGGCGGCCGGCGATGAATTCCTCGCGTCCCTCGATCCGCAGATTGTGGCGCGGGCACGGGCTATGGCAGCGGGCTTCGATTTTTCGGCGATCGCCAACGGATATGCGCAAAAGCCCGTGAAGCGCAAACGGTCAGCCGAAGAGATCGGTGAAGCGTTCCTGTCTTATGTGCGCAATTTCACGAAGGGAGGTCCCGTCCGCTCAGCGGAGGTCAAGCCTGCTGTGGCATCTGTCGTGTTGACGGCGGCAGCGTATGAGACAGCGGCGAGCATCGCGCCGGGCTGGGACATTGCCGCACTCGAAGGGCTGTGGCGGAACTGGATCGAAAAACTTGGTGCTGTCCCGGACAAACCCGACCGGGCGTTCGTCGGCTTCGTGAGGAAGCACATCCAGCGTAAAGGTGCTGGCGGGGTGTGAGACGTGATTTTTGCGCCCCATCGTCCATTTTGGGCGGAGTCAAAATTCGGCCGCTGAGTGGCTCGTCTCGATCGCCATGTAGGGTGGGTGCAGCGACGGCTTATTGGCGAGTGCTGATGAATCCTCTGGCCAATCTGAGTCTTCCAGATCGGGCCCCGACCTCCCCCTTGCCCGCCAAATTGCCTTAACTGAAAACATCCTGCAATCATCTCGGGGACAAATAGCAATCATCTGGCTTGCATCTCGAAATCATCAAGCCAACAGAAAGATTGCATTAGGATTGCAAGAAGCAAGCAAATGTTTTCATCTGGCAATCGTAATGCTTGCAGGTTTGCATATTGCAAACAGTCTGCTGGCCAAGTGCATGCAATGTGTTTGCAAAGTGCTTTCGCTGCCATCTGCCAGGATATCCTGTCCCATAGCGGCTCTCATGATCGATACTCGGCTTGGGTCGATGCTGAGGCAAGGCCGGATCTCAAGTGAAGAATTGCACGGCGAGCGGCGCACAGTCGTTCTGTCGCTGACGACCATACTCCCCTTCCCTGCCACGGCGGCATACATGCCTGCTGCTCGCGCTCCGTGTGGCTGATTGATCGCATCATCCGCATCGCTCCGGGCGATCGCCATTTAAGAAGGTGATCGATAACCCGGTTGCCTTCGTCCACCGCGAACTCTGACCCGAAGCTCAGGTTAGCTTGCCCTCCTTCGACGCGCATCGAATCATTTGACCCGACTCCGGCACTGCAAGCATGCTGTGAACATCAGGATTGCAAGCTGTTTGCTGTTGGATTTCTGAATGTTTTCAGTTCGCATGCATTTCGATTGCAAGGCGTTTTCAGGTGTGGAGTTGTCGCATGACGATGGTGATTGGGCTTGGCAGCCATAAGGGCGGGGTCGGCAAAACGACGTTTGCGCGCGCCATCGCGCTGGTGGCGGCGGCGCAGGATCTGACGGTGCACATCGCCGATCTCGACCAGGAACAGCAGACAGCCTTCGAGTGGGCACAGCGGCGGCGGGAATCGGGGCGCAAGCCTGACATTTCGGTCGACGTCTATGCCGATCCGGCGCAGGCCATGCGGCGGGCGGATGAATTCGACATCATCGTGCTCGACGGTCCGGCGCGCGCCAAGGCGATGGCGCTGGAAATTGCGGAGGCGAGCGATCTTTTCATTCAGCCGACCAAGGGCGTGATCGATGACATGGCGCCCGCGGTGCGCATGTTCCACGAGCTCGTCAAGCATGGCGTTCCCAAATCCAAGATGGTGTTCGCGCTGCACGGCGTGCTGGCGGCCAAGGAAATCGAGGACGGCATGGCCTATCTGACGGGCGCCGGCTACGAGGTCATCAAAGGCTCCATGTTCATGCAGCGCGGCTATGGCGATGCGCAGAACTTCGGACTGACCGCGCTCGAGACCAAATGGGAGTCGCTCAATGTCGATGCTGCGCGGGTCGTGGCATCCGTCGTGCGCAAGGTCCGCCAGATCGTGGAGGAACAGCAGGACACGGCCGTCTCACAACACGTGCGGGCTGGATAGGGGAGGGGACCATGGCATTGAAGAAGAAGATCGAGATCGACGAGAAATTTCCCGTAATGAAGAGGCCGCGCCTCGGTGCGCCGCCGCCGGCCGATGACGTGCTCGACAATGTCGGCGAGCCTGACAAACCGAAGAATTCTCCTGAGCGCCCGGTGGCAGTGGCGGTTGATGATGTCGAGATCAGCGACGATACCACTACTCAGGCAGATGACGCGGCCGCTTCGACAACGCGGAGTGGGGCAGGGCGCAAGCGCGAGCGGCACCCCAAGCGCCAGGCCCATCCGGATCGCAGCATCTATGGGCGGCGCTATCGCAAGACGGGACGAACATTTCAGTTCGGCGCCCGTGTGACACCGGAATTCGCCGAGGCGATGCGGGTGACGGCAGCAACGCGCAACATCACCATGGGTGAACTGCTGGACGAGATGCGCACGATCTATGACAGCATCCATGCACTGTCCGACGAACGCAAAGTCGGCGTGCATGACATTTTGGCGAGCGTGCGAAAGAGTTGACGCCGCCCATCAGCGTGTTCTTGGGTCGAGGACGCGGGACCGCGCCCACATATAGGCATGAAGGATGCGTACGCGTTCGTGGAAAGCGAGCGTAGCAAGCGCTTCCGGCGATCCTTTGGCGATCATGGCCGCGCGGATTGGCTCCAGTGGCGCGAGATGTCTCTCTCGTTCAGCCGATGAGAGGCTGTTCCACCAGCGCGCTGTTGGCGAAAGCAATGCGTCAGGCACTGGCAATATCCTCCGTCATCAACGCATGGCAGCTGCACCAGATGGCGAATTCATGACGTGCGCACATCGTCCGCACCAAAGACGATGCCATCATCGCGCCATCGCTGCCGGTTGGAACGCGCTGCGACAGCGGACCGTGAAGCGGCAGCCGAACACGAAAGGTGCGGGGCATGGCCAAACCAGAGCCGATGGACAAGCTCTACGCGCGGGCGATGGAGGCGCGCATCCGCGCGGAATACGGCTTCCTTCTTCCGGACGGCTGTACCGATCCATCCGAGTTCATTGCCGAGCAGGCGCGCGAGGGTAACGGGTCGAAGCGGCGGCGCGGAAAGCCGGGCAAGCCTTACCGCAAGAGCGAGGCAGACGCGGATACACCGGTGACGCCGCTGGTGTTGAACGATTATCACCTGAGGTGCTTTGCCGACGCGATGGAGCAGGAGGGCATCACCTTCTTGACCATGACGGTGCGAGCGGATGACGTCCGGGTCGAGGCAACGCCAGCCGATGCGACCCGCTACTTGCTGCACCTGCAGACGAAGAACCGCGAGTTGAGCCCGGCCCAGAAGGCCGAATGGACGATGCGCGGCAGTGAGCTGCGCGCATTGCTGACGCGATCAGTGTGACGCGCCGCGGCGCTGGCCAGCCGAGCTCGCCGGTTCCCTTACGCAGGATTGCCAGAACCGCCGAGCGAAGGCGATCTCCTCGGGGCCGATGACGTCGAGATAGATTTCTGTCGTGCTCAGCTTGGCGTGGCCCATCCAGCGCTTGAGAAGGGTGACAGGCACGCCGGCCTGCAATGCGCCAACACCGAAGCCGTGACGCAGGCCGTGAGGGCGTGCCTGATTGCCCATGATGCCGGCATCCTCCATGACGGATTTGACGAAGCGCCAGCCGGTGACGCGATGGAACGGCCATAGTCGCTCATGGGCGCGCACGGGGCAGCGCTGTCGCTGGCGCAGATGGAAGATCGCCTCGAGTTCGGCGATGAGGGGAGGCGGCAGCGGTACATCCCGCATGACCGCCTTGCGGCGCTTCAGCGTGAGCAGCGTCACGCTGTTCAGTTCCAGGTCGAAGCGGGAGGGGGTGAGGGCGAGCGCCTCGCTGATCCGCGCACCGGACCATGCCAGCATCTCAACGAAAAGTCGCTTGTCGTCAGGGAGTTGCGCAGCGGCAGCCAGAACACGCTGGCGTTCGCTCTGCGTCAGATACTTGCGGCCATGACCATGGCGGGCGCCGTCGAGGCGGGGAGGGTGTGCATCAGAACTGCCCATATTGTTGCATTCAGAAATATTCTTTTCTTTTCAGTAACATAGATTGAATGAGCAAGTCATCGTCGCCATTTCTTGCCCGTAATGACCTCTCTCCTACCACGCATTAGCAAGGAGTGCAACAATATGGGCAGTATTGTTGCGTGATTACTGTTTTCGTTTCTTATATTATGTGGTAAATACTTATTAATAGAATAACTCGCCGGCCAGTTACTTTGATGTATTGGGAAGTAAAGGAGGCGCATCGACGACGTGAAGGAGAGAGACATGACTCAACACGCTTCAACTGCGGTCAAGATGGCCGCACTCGCGCTCGCAGCTCCCGCGTTGCTGCTGCCGATGAAAGCTGCCGCGCAGCAGATGGCATTAGGTGGTCCAAGCACTGTCGCCGAATGCGACACCTTGTCGAACGCTGGCGCGCGCATCGAATGCGCTAATCGCATTGCGACGGAAGAAAATCGTCGTGCGGCAGCTGACGCAAGCAAGCGCGCGGATCTGCACGATCAAGAAGCGCAGTGCGCGAAAGACCTCAAGGCCCTGCGTACCGCTGACCCATCGGTCGTAGAGCGCGGCCGTGCAATTCTGGCTGGCAGGCCGCTGGCAGCGTACGGAACCTGCAATCTGGTCAAGAACCTGACCAAATCGTAAGTGCTAAACAGTTGGGCTGGCTGGCTTCTTCACTGGAGTAGCAGCGACCTGTGCCTTTTGTTCTTCCTTTGCCGGAGCTGCTGCCGCCCGAACTGTGTCGGCACCCGCTTTCGGGGCGACGGGTTGTTCGGCTTCCGCTTTCTTTTGCGGGGGTACATCTTGGGCCGGAACTTCACTCTTCTGTGGATCAGGTTTTGCAGGTGTCGCTGGCGCATCGAACACGTCCGCTTCAGATGCCACTTCCTTCTTGGCAGCGGCGGCGGCGACTATTTCTCTTGCTTCCTGCTCTCTACGTTGTGCTGCGGTTCTCTGCTGCTCTTCGATTAGCGGTTCAAGCTTCTTGACCATTGCAGCGCCCTCGGGCGACTTCTTCGCGGCTTCAAGCATCTCGCGCACGCGCTTCGGCGCTTCCGGGTCGGCCGAGCTTGTGACGCTCTTAAACACTTCCTCGGCATTCTTGCTTGTTGGCACCCACCCGTTGCGCATCGCTTCCACAATGAGGCCATTGTAAACACCCGCCACATCGCCAGCCTTGGATGGATCTTCACGACGAGCGCGTTCCTCCTGCCGCTTACGCTCATCAAGGAAGGTGCGTTCATGGCGCTCCGCGGCGGCTGTGTCACCGCGCTTGTGCGCTTCGCGGGCCTCATCAAGGTTCTTTTTGTTCTTAATAATGGGGTCGCTGTACTTCTTGCCGATATTCGCGACCTTGGGCGCGTAGATGTTGGTGTCGAGACCGAGGCGATCACGCGTGTCGCGAGCTACTTCTTTCGTTCGCGCGACGAGTGCTTCGCCGGATAGGCCTTCATTGTGCGCCAAGATGCCGGCAACACGTTTTGCCGTGAACTGACCTTGAGGCGAGGCGCCATAGTAGGATTGGAAGTGCTGCTGGTACATTTGCTGCGACATCGCGGGTAGCGCGCCCGTGCCGTCCAACCCGAACCCGGCCGTGCTCGCCCTGGAAAGACTCCCAATGCCGGCTTCACCCGATACCGACCGATCGCGACCTAGACCGCCGCGGAACAAGGTGGGATCGCCGCCGCGCGCTGCTAAAGCAACAATGCTTTCTGCTTGCTTGGTATCGACACCCGCAGCGCCGGAATAGTAGTTCACGGCAGCTTTGGAGTGAGTAGGCGCGACCAGTGCGACGGCCTGCATGACCGATGTGAGGATTGCTGAGGCGCTGGATGGCCCCATCATCGCTCGAGCCCGAATGTTATCCCGGTCACCAGCGGACAATGTACCAGGCGGTAAAGTTGCCTCGAACGTTCGGAGGTGCTGCTCGACCAGGAGGCTTTTCTCGGCTTGTGAGAGCTGACCATCGGGTCCAGCAGTTATGACATCGCGCGGCTCCGTCAACACCGCCTGGCTGACGTGCTGACGTGTCCCTTTGAAAAAATTGGCGCGGCGCTGCTGCGAGCGGTTAGGCATCGGCTCTCCTCATCGGCAGTGCGATCTCATGGCCGAAGTCGAAGTAGCGTTCGCGGATGGTTTCCCCGCATACGTTGCGCTCGATCACAGCGGGTTCACCGATCCGATGCGGCACGTCGTACTGGCAGTAGGCCTCGTAGAGCACGGTGCCACCCACGTCGGTGCGGATAATGGCTGGACCGTCGAGACGATGCTTGAGCAGGTGCGTGCTGTCGTGCTCGGGCTCATACTGAGCGAGAAACCATTCCTCGACACGGCAACCTTCCTCGTCCTCGTATAAGTCGCAGAACTCAAGCCCCATCGTAAGGGCGGCGCGGACGTACTCGGCGACCGGCGGCAGCTTGATCATTTCGGTTGGGCGATCGTTGAAGGCCTTTTCGAAGGCAGCGTCGTAGATGGCAGCGAAGTGCAGCATCTGGTCCATGTGGCGTCGGAGCGTGCGGTCGTAGCCGATGGCGTCGCCAAGCGCGATGCCGACCTGGATGAAGTAAAAGTAGCGTACATGCTTGGCGACCAATTCGCTGGCCGCCGTGATGGCTTCGGGGCGGCGATCTGGTGCGAATAGCAGATTGGCTGCGCTGCCTTCGTCCATCTCGTACGCGACGGCCTCGGCGATGGTCTCGATCTGCGGGTCGGTGAGCGGAACGCTCATATGCGTGGCGACCTCGCGAACGATGGCAACGGTGAGACGCGAAAGGTTATCGAAGGTCGGCGCGGTCATCGATGCTCCGTTGCGCGTTCGGCTTCGAAGAAGGGCTCGATCACGCGAATGAGTGCGCGCATGGATGCGGTACAAAAGCGCTTGTCGACCGTCGAGAGGTTCCGCATGTCGCGTGGATGCAGGCGCAGAACGGCGTGGAGTGTGACTTCGTTGATGAAGGCTTCACTGTCGCGGCGCTTCAGGCATAGGCTATGATGGCGCACGACCGGGCGGATGGCACGAATATAGTCCATCTTGATGTGTCGCGTTTCAGGCTTTCTGCCGACCATTAGCTCTCCATTATTGCACATGCAATATAGGTGGGCGGGGTTAAAGCCTGACTAATTTATAAACTTTTAACCACAAAAGATATAAAATACAGAATATATTTATTATGTGGAGTTTTCCATCTGTCTGCTGCGACTGCCAGTTGATTGCGACCCTGCCAGCTTTCTGAGCTGCACTGGTATTGTGGCTGCGCCTCGTGAAGAGGCACCGGCGTTCGAGCCGACTGCGGTCGTGCCGGACGCCACATTCTTCCCTGTCGAAAACTCTCCTCTGGAACGCCATGAAGCGATTGCGCGTGAGCGACTGCAGCCCCTGGTCTCACTTGTGCGCATGGACCATGTGCTGGATTCGATCATAGGCCGCGGCGTCGAAGCGGATGACCCTGACAATGCAGCTGCAGTAGCAAACTCATTTGCGCTGGAGGCCGTGCTGTCCGCGAGTCTTGCATCGATGCGAGAATTGTTTGTCTGGTCGCCTTCCCGGTTCTCGCTGATTGGACTGGCGCATGGACCGGGTGGGCAACGCACCACCACCATCAACCGCGACAACGGCCTGCGACTCGGCTTGCATTTCGACAGCTGGGATATGCTGCCGATGCCCGAGCGCGCGAGTAGCCGTTACCGCATGGCCGTCAACGTGGGCACCAGCGAACGTGCCTTCCTGTTCGTTGCCAAGTCGGGCCTCGAGATCCTGCTCCAAGCCGGTACATCCGATGTGCGAGTACGCAATGCCACGAGTTTGTTTCGCATATCATGTGCGGAGGCGCCGCGCATGCGCGTGTATCGCCTACGTGTGCCGCCCGGCTGGGCTTATGTGGCCCCGACTGACAACCTGCCGCATGACGGCAGCACCGTTGGCGCTTCGCGCATTGACTTCTCGCTGCATGCGCTCGCGGACTTTCGCCCCATCAAGCGATTATTCGACACCTCGATGTTTTTCGACCTTAGTGATCAGGCAGCGCCGGAACCAAAGTAGTGGAACAGACATTTTATACTCCGGCACAGCTGCGTGCGCTGACGCATTGCTTGATAAGCAAGCGCGCTGTGGCAGTGCCGGATAACGACAAGCCAGCCAGTCGTGACCACAAAACTGCGGAGATTGACATTTTTGAAGCATCAATCGACCCAATATGGCTTATTGCATGATTATTATTTCGAAATCAATACAACGATTGACTTTTGAATACTAAAAGTGCTTTTCTTTTTCCGGTTATTTTTCAATTTCTTTTGGAGATTACTCATGAGCTTTACCGATAAACTCTCGACTGCCCGCACCATCGCCCAAGCCCGCGCCGGAGCACGTGGCTTCGCGGCTGGAGCCGGCCGCTATGCCAGTGTGTCTGCGTTCAACCAAAACGACGAAGGAATTTGGCGCAACGGCACGGGTGACGGCTATCAGCCTGATCGTGACGATGTCTTGGCAAACAAATTGAGCCAGCTGTTCGGACCGCAGAACGGATAAGCTGATGCGGCAACCGCGCATCGCCCACGTCGTGATGCAGACGACCCCGTTTTGCAATATCGACTGTCGCTACTGCTATCTACCGGACCGGCGCAACAAGGTTCGGATGGAGCCGAGCCTCGTGCGCCGACTGGCGGAACGGGTCGCCGACTACCAGGACGGCAGCGCGCCAGTGAAATGGTATTGGCATGCCGGTGAGCCGCTGACAGTTGGCCTCGATCACTTCCGCGCCTGCCATGAAGCTGTCGCACTTGGTGCGCCGGCACTTGCAGACACGTTCCGTTATCACGTCCAGACGAACGGCATCCTTGTCGATGCGGCCTGGTCGAAATTCTTTCATGAGCACGGCTACGGCATCGGCGTCAGCCTCGACGGCCCCCCGGACGTCCATGATGCTCATCGCGTGACGCGTTCGGGCGACGGCACCTTCACAAGGGTCGTGGCTGGCATCAAGCGCCTCCAGGACGCAGGGCTCCGCCCTGGAGTTCTCGCTGTGGTCACCCAAGCATCGCTTGAGCGACCACTCGACCTGCTCGAGAGCTTCGCAGCACTCGGTGTCGACAGCATAGCGTTCAACTTCGAGGAAATTGAAGGCACACATGCAACATCCTCGCTGCGCCAAATCGACGAACAAGGCTTGCTGCGCGCCAAGGTCGAGCACTTCATCGGCACGATCCTCCGTGTCCGTGATGAGAAATATCCCAATATCAGGCTGCGCGAGACCGACTGGATGTTACCAAGCATCCTGAGCGGTGACGCCGTCGAGAACTGGCTGACTCGGCCGATGTCCTATCTCACTGTACTCGCCGATGGCAGTGTCTCGACGTTCTGCCCAGAACTTGCCGGTCAGGTCGGCGAGGATCGGGGCTTCCCGGTCTGCCGGGTAATGCAGGAAGACTTTGCATCGTACGCTGCGCGACTGGCAGCTAGCCCCGCGTCTGCTGCCATCCAGGCTGGCGTCGATGCTTGCCGCGTTTCGTGCGAGTACTTCGAGCTATGCGGAGGCGGCTGCCCAAGCAACAAATTCTTCGAAGCTAACGACTTCGGCGCAACCGAAACGCTCTACTGTCGCATACGCAATCAATACGTGGCCGACGCCGTCGTCGACTACATCATCTCCTCCGAGAAAGCGCCAGAATCCGAAGCTGCTGCTTCGCCTCTATGACCTCTGAGCGCTCTGACGCCACTGCTGTTGATGTATCGCATTGGCTGGCGGCAGCAGAAGATCGTTTGCTCCGTCTCGGCGTCACCGGTCCACGATCTGAAGCGCTTCAGCTCCTGCATTTGGCAATGAAGCGCACCGCGAACGATCTTGCGACGCCACTGGACAAGGCAATGGGCGACGTCCTCCGAGCACGTGAGGCGTATCGTTCCATAGCACGCATATCCGGATCGACAAATTTCTGCGGCCTTCAGTTGGCGTTGGTTGACGGCGTGTACGAACCCTGCCCGAGTAGCCAGAGACTGATCGAATTCGCCCTGGCTTGGGCATCAGAGAAAACGGCACCCTTGAACATCCTCGACATCGGGACCGGCTGCGGCAACATGCTGTTGGCCCTTTTGCAGTCATTGCCCAATGCTCGCGGCCTCGGTGTAGATATCAGTTCACGAGCGATCGGTCTGGCGCGCTCGAATGCGAAGACGGTTGGCGTGGCGTCGCGCTGCTCGTTCGTTGAAGGCGATGCCCACGAGCTTGGTCTCAAGGATTTCGACCTGGTCGTGTCGACATTGCCGTGGATCGGCACTTCGTCGATATCGAAGCTCCGGCCGGAAGTTCGTCTATATGATCCGCTGGAGGCACTCGATGGCGGAAGCGATGGGCTGTGCCATATGCGGCAATTGGACCTAACGCTTGACCGTCTTTTGTCGGTGTCGGGTAGCGCGTTCATTCAACTCGGATATGAGGTCGTGCAACGAGTTCGAGAAATTTTGGAGCGGAGAGGACGGAACGTGACCACGTTGCGCGATGGATACGGATTCCCAATCGGGCTTTCGGTTCTGCGAACCACTGGCTAACGCCCGCAAGTTATCGCTCATCACATCATCTTGCGTGACTGCTTGTTGCTCGCTTGCCTGACAGAGCAGGCTCGGTCTCGTCTTCAACCATAGGTGATCGGGCGCAGCAGCATGGTCGAACTCGAGAAATTAAGCTGCTGTGAGATGCTAGAAAGCGCCGCTTCGATCCCCCGAGTGGAGCGAGGTGCGGACATCTTTCCAAGGCGTGCAGTCGGCCCCGTCTCGCGTGAGCGCATTGAGCGCGCACTGCGCTTCGTCGCCGCGATTGTCGCGGAGCCGGGCGGCGAGGTCTATCTGCCGATCTTCGAACGATTGGAGCGCGAACTCACGGATATGGATACCAAGGCGGACGCGCTTGCGCGTGCCCGCTCGATTGCTGCGTTCAACTCCAAATCTTCGCCATCCACTCGGCGCGGTGCTTGAGCGTCGAGCCGTTGCCGTAGGGCATACCTTTGAGCGTGTGCCCCATTAACTCGTCCTGAATGCGCTCCGGCGTCCCGATGGCGATCATACGGTCTTTGAAGCTGTGCCGCAGTGAGTAGACCGAGTGTGCCCTTGTCGGTCGCAGTCCGGCCGTGTCGAGACACTTGTTGGCGATCGCCGAGAAGCTGTCTGCGGACGCGCGATAGCGCGGGAACCCGTCGGGGTGCTGGCACATGATCACAAGGGCCTGTCCGACGAGCGGCATGTCGCGCTCGCTGGCACCGGTTTTGAGTTGGCGGGCATCGGGGCGGATCTGGAGGTGTGGAATCGGATCATCGAGCCGGATACGCCGCGCTTCCAGCGCGACGATCTCGCTCGGGCGCATGCCGGTCAGGGCGACCATACGTACGATGTCGGCGGCTTCGGCATTGAGACCGCCGATTCGTGGTGCCGCGAGGAAATGCTGCCGGACGAAGTCCGGGTCGTAGGCTTGCCGCCGCGTGTATTTGGCGCCGGCGATGCGGACGCCCTTGAACGGCAGAGACAGGTTGAGGCGGAAGGCTTCATCAACCGTGCGCATCATGCCGGCGAGCGCACCGAAGTTCTTGTTGGCCGAATTGCGCGTGTAGCCATCATCCTTGATACGGGCGATCCACCAGTCGCGAAAATCCAGCGCGTCGTCACGGGTGATCTCGGCGAGCGGCTTGTCGCCGATACGGGCGATGAGGGTGTCAACGGCGCGCTGGTGCTTGCCCTTCCACTGCTTGAGCTGTTTCTCGCTCTTGCCGATGGTCTGGTCGGCGGCGAGTTTCTGGTAGGCATCCACAAGCGTCGAGAGGGTAAGCTCGGGTTTGCCGGCGCCGCCAAGTACGGCGGAGACGATCTCGGATCCGGGAACGGGGCGCCCGCTAGCAGCATTGGCGGTCGTTGATACCGCAGAGCTGCGTGTCAGAAGGTGCAGAGGTTGGGCCAGCTTTTCGACACGCTCTAGCAGGTCCTCCAGGCGGCTCGCCGCTATATCGGCTGCGGGTCGGTAGGTTATGCCCAGGGCGTCGGCCGTTGCGAGTGCAGCTTTGTAGTCCACGCAAGCCGCGCTGGCCGACGGTTGGGGATGAGAGAGCTTCGCCCATTGCGCCTCCAGCGCCGCACTGATCGAGGCAGCGGCACGCAGGGCGTCGGTTCGATCGCGCACTTTTGTCGAGACACGGATCTCTGTGGTGGCAAGGCGCTCGATGAGGTGCTTGGGGACGCGGCGGCGGTACTGCCAGACGCCGCCACGGCGGACGAGATAGGTGGCGGTCTGGTAGCCGAAGCTGGGCCTGGAAAATCGCTGAGAAGCATGCATCGAGGTCGTGTCCTGACACTGGGTCGGACCGTCGTGCCTCGGTGCGAATGTGGCACAGCAATGTGTCACACCAATGTGGCACAGCGGCCCGGATGGATCGGGCTCAAGCGTGCGGCAACATTGGAGATTTTCAGCGATATCAACGAGCTGGCAGGATTATGTCCCAGATGGACTTGGTGGAGCCGAGGGGAATCGAACCCCTGACCTCTGCAGTGCGATTGCGGACTTCTAGATCGTGATGCCGAGCTTGGGCAGTAGCCATAGCGTGGCGAGATAGAGCCCGATCGTCATGGCGCAAGATAAGCCGAGGGAAAGCCAGAATTCATACCCGCTCCTGAGAAGCCACGGCAGGACAAGGAACATCGGCATGGTCGGCAGCACGAGCCAGAACGTGGCTTCGGCGTGGTCGGCGATGCGCGCCGTGTCGCCCGTGTCCCGCCACAACCAGATCATCGCCAGTACGGAGACCAGCGGCAGAGAGGCGATGAGAGCGCCGAGGCCGGGGCTACGCTTGGCCACTTCCGAGACGGTGGCGATGATCGCACCGGAGATGAGAGCCTTCACGATGACGTAGAGCATGTTCGCAGGCCCTCCCGAGGCCCCAATCCGTTGGCTGCGCTGGGCGCGGCGTATGGGCCGTCGCACGCCTTGCTGCGATACATCCGGCGCCGCTACTTGGTACACTCAAAAATATCTTCGACGCCGAACAGAAATGACAGGACGCTGGATCTCACCGATGCCGGCAAGCGATCGGTCGTGGCCGCTGAACGGCATGTCGACACCGTGCCCGACGATGCCCGCTGTGTTCGCTGCCCAAGTCATCAAAGCCCGAGTGAGTGAAACCCGAATGATCGTGGCTAGTGGGATCGAGACCGGTCCTGCGTGCAACGGACAAGGTGATTGCGTGCCGGAATTCGGAGTAGTCGGTTGCGCGTGCCGCCTGTCGCGCTGGAGCTGCCGCCGCCAGCGACCTCGACGAGGTGCTCGCAACGTCGTCCAGAGGATTTGGCGCCCGACGTCACGGCCTGATGCGACCGGTCACCCTGATGCTTCCGCGTTCGCCCGTCACCACGATCCCTTCGCCCGGGCCCGGAGAAATTCCGGTGAGCGCAGTAATGTTGACTTGATGCGTCACGATAACGAGCACGCCCGGGCCCCGCCAACCCGCGATGATGCCGCGCGCCGCTTCAGTTTGAAGACTTTCGCGGCTGCGATCGTCGAAGAACGAATTGAACGAGGGCTCAGCGGCCGCCAATCCCGGAAACGCGAGTTCAGCGGTCTCCCTCGAACGACACCACTGCGATGAAAGCACTTTCGTGACGGAGATCGAGCGGGCGCGAAAGGTCTCGCCGATGCGTCTCGACTGTTCGCGGCCCCCGCCGTCCAAGTTGCGCTGGGTGCTGCAATCGCCATGCCTGAAACCCGGTGGGTCGCCGAACCCCGGCGCTTCGGCATGGCGGAACAGAATGACGGCGCCATCGGTGACCGCGCCCCACCCGTCGGAGGCGGCCGTACGCATCGGCACCGACACGAGAGTCGCCAAAAGAATGCATGCGGCGGTCAGTACTCGCAGCAGTCGGCCGACGACTCCCATGGCGTGTGTCTCCTGAAAGGCAACAAGACCAGATATTGCCCGGCTCTTCTGGCGCACGCCAGCCGTTGCGCGCGCTTGCGTCGAAAATCAGCCGCGTTGAACGGCCCCCGTCGCAAAGATTCCACCTGTCGCAATGATGTGTGGGCTGAGGAACGCCATTGTCGGCCCCGATATTTATATGCATCCATGCCCAGCGGGTCAGTGGGGGATCGCATGCAGGCGGGGAAGCGCGCGCCGGATTTGGAAAGTCACGTGCAGTGCGCCTCGACGCCCGGTCGGCGAGCGACGAGCCTCAACGCGCGCCGTGCCTACGATGACGGGAATGAAGTCGGCGGTGGGGCCCCGACAGAGACGCTCGCCGCTTGGCAGGGCGGGATGAGAGCCCGACTGGAAGATGAGCGTCACCGCTGGTTCCTTTGGGTTCCCGTGCTGACGGGCCTGGGGATAGGAATTTATTTCGCCCTTCCGTTCGAGCCCGGTCTCGGGCTGCCGGTCGCTGTGTTGTTCCTCGCCGGGGTTGCCGCGACCGTGTTTCGGCGCGGCACGTATGCCAACATCGCCACCGGTGCATGCCTCGCGATCGCGACGGGCTTCGTGGTGGCCAAGGCGAGGACGGAATGGGTCCGCGCGCCGGTGCTGGAGAAGACCGTCGCTTTGGCCGAGGTGCGTGGCAACCTCGAATTGATCGAGCCGCAGGCAGGCCGAGGGCAGCGGCTCACGATAAGGGTTGGCAGCATCGCAGGGCTCACCCGGGAACAGACACCGAGACGCGTCCGGGTACGCGTGACGAAACCGGGCGTAAGCTTGAGGCCCGGCGACGCCGTGAAGCTCACCGCTCGCCTTTCTCCGCCGGCGGAGCCTGTACTGCCGGGAGGCTATGACTTTGCCCGACGCGCCTGGTATCTCGGCATCGGCGCAGTCGGATACGCCTACAAACCTCCACGAGCCGATGATGACGCACCGCAACTCCCGAGCTCTGTCGAGCGGTTGGCGCTGAGCGCTGGCGCATCGGTGGAGCGGGTCCGTCTCGCGATCGGCGCCGCGATCGTGGCGGCCTTGCCTGGCGAAAGTGGAGCCATCGCCAACGCGCTGCTGACGGGCGAACGCGGCGGAATCGGCGCCGAGACCGATAAGGCCTACCGTGACAGTGGGCTCTATCACGTCCTGTCGATCTCGGGCCTCCATATGACCGTCATGGCAGGCACGCTGTTTGTCGCTGTCAGGTTTCTCCTCGCCGCCATCCCAGGCATTGCGGCAAGGTTCCCCATCAAGATCTGGTCGGCCGTCATCGCCGCGGTTGGCGCCTACGGATACCTGCTGATATCTGGCGGCGCATTTGCGACCCTGCGCTCCTATGTTATGATTTCGATTATTTTTCTCGCGATCGTCGCCGAGCGCCCCGCCCTTGCCATGCGCAACATCGCACTCGCCGCTCTGACCCTGCTGCTCGTCTGGCCGGAGAGCCTCCTCGATCCCGGGTTCCAGATGTCGTTTGCCGCCGTCACGGCGCTGATCGCAGCCCTCGAAGCCTATCAGGCGCGCGGGGAAAGCCTGGGCCGTTCTCGTCCCGCCCACCCCGGACCCATCGCTTCCGCCCTGGTGTTTCTGGCGGGAATCGTCGCGTCGACGCTCATTGCCGGCGTCGCGGTGGCCCCGCTCGCCGCCTACCATTTCCACACGAGCCAGCAGTACTCCGTCCTCGGCAACGTGCTCGCGCTACCGATCTGCGATCTGCTCGTCATGCCAGCGTTGCTCGCGAGCCTCGTCGCGCTGCCGCTCGGTCTCGAAGCCTATCCCCTCATCGCCGCCGGTGCAGGCATCGACGCCATGACGGGTGTCGCCAATTATGTGGCGAGGCTACCCGGCGCGGTTGCCGCTATTCCGGCCATTCCCCTCTCCGCCCTGCTAGCCTTCGTGGCAGGCGGCCTGTGGCTGATGCTATGGACCGGTCGATGGCGCCTCGCAGGGTTGGTGGGACTGCTGGCCGGACTTGCATTGGCCCCGATGTTGGATCAGCCGGACCTGTTGGTCGGTCGCGACGCTTCCCTCATCGCCGCCAGACTGGACGCCGGACGCCTGTCCGCGGCGCCTGGAGCGCGCCGGGAATTCGAATTGTCGCGCTGGCTGGAGGCGGATGGTGACCGTCGCCCGACGAGCGAGGTTGAGCTGGGTAGAGGCTTCCAGTGCGATGGCGTGGGCTGCACCGCTGTGGTTCGGGGGCTACGGCTGTCGATCCTCAAGCACCCCGCCGGCGCTGCCGAGGACTGTGCGCGAGCGAACGTGCTCGTCACGGCCGCTGCTCGCCCGAAAGCCTGCAGCCGCCCCTCCGTAGTGATCGATGGCAATGCGTTGCGCGAAGGAGGGGTCCACGCGGTCTATTTCGCGGCGGGTGTGATGAAAGTTGCAACGGTGACGGGTTTGCGTGGCAATCGCCCATGGGTGAGACAAAGGCCTGTCCGAGCTGGAAGTGCAGTGAGCCCGAAATCGCCCGGCAACCCGGCCCGCGAACCGGGTATCGAACGACCGACCACCCCGCCTGTGGAGCCTGACACAGACCCGGCGGAAACCGCCGAAGACGATGACGGCCAGAACGACCCAGGTTGAACGAACGAGGTTGAACGGACAGAGTTAAGTGAAGACGGCCAGAGCAACCCGCCCCCCCAAAACGAATCACCCACTAACCCAGGCACCCCAACCCTAGCCCCCCCAACCCTAGCCCCCCTAGCCCAAGCACCGCGCTCCCACCCGGGCGGACGGGGGTGAGCGCCTTAAGCTGAACGGCACGAACTCGCCCACATGGAGCCCTAGGTGGCGAAGTCAAAGAACAAATACCCGGCGCAACCCTACGCCGCGGGCCCGCAGATCAAGTCACATACACGAAAGTCCGCGACCAGACCTCTGCGCCAATCACATGCGCGCCGCACCCTGCTTCCGCGTCGTCAGTAGCGCCGGATGAGGGCGACAAGACGCCCCTGTATATCAACCTGGTCCGGCCCAAAAATACGCGTCTTGAATTCCGGGTTGGCGGCCTCGAGAGCAATCGTGCTGCCCTTCTTCCGAAGCCGCTTCAAGGTCGCCTCTTCCTTTTCGACGAGTGCGACGACGATGTCGCCATTCTCAGCGTTGTCGCAGCGTCGGATCACGACGATGTCGCCGTCGTGGATGCCGGCTTCGATCATCGAATCGCCCCGCACCTCGAGCGCGAAATGCTCGCCATGACCGAGAAGGTCCGGCGGACAGGCAATGTCGTGGGAATGATTCTGAATGGCGCTGATGGGCGTGCCGGCCGCGATCCGCCCCATGACCGGAATGGATACTGTACGGCTGTCGATGACCACGGACGGCGGGGATTGCAGTTCGGGAGGCCTCGGCTTGCTGCCCTCGATGACGCTTGGCTGGAAGCCCGGGCGCCTCTGTGGCGCCGGTGCAGAGGTAGCGGGTACGGTCGATGCCCCGCCCATGCTCTCGGGTAGCTTGATGACCTCGATCGCCCGCGCCCTGTTCGGCAGGCGGCGGATGAAACCGCGCTCGACCAGCGCCATGATCAACCGGTGAATGCCCGACTTCGATTTCAGGTCGAGCGCATCCTTCATCTCGTCGAAGGATGGCGGAACGCCGCTCTCCTGCATCCGTTCGTGGATGAAGATCAGCAGGTCCTTCTGCTTCTGCGTGAGCATAAGCTCCCCCTTGCAGCGCGAATTACAACGCTGGTACCTGTTTGAAAGCACTGGTACCCAGAGCAAATCATGAACGTTTACTACGCGTTCCGCTTGCGTTCCGCAAGCGCAAAACATCGCTTGGTTTCTAGAAGTCCAGCCTGAGCACGGGAACCGGCGTGCCGGCTGGGACGGCCGTGGCGCGGATAGGCCTGACGAGCAGCGCGTTTGACCCCGCGAGCGGTACGAGGAGCGAGCTGTCCTGATTCGGCTGAGGTGTGACGCTGAGCCCCCCGTCCTCGCGCGGCTCCAGGCGTGCCCGCATGTAGTGCTGGCGGGGGCCGTTGGCTTCGAGTGGCGCGGTGGTTGACGCAATCAGCGGAGATAGCGTCGTCGCAGGCCGGCCCAGCAGGACACCGACGAGCGGAACGGCGAACACGCGCGCTGTGATGAGCGCCGAGACCGGATTTCCGGGCAGGCCGAGATAGTGCTGAGCACCCCGCCGCCCATAGATCATGGGCTTGCCCGGCCGCATGGCCAGTGTCCAGAAGTCGAGGCTCACGCCGAGTGCCTCGAGCGCAGGCCGCACGAGATCGTGATCGCCGACCGAGGCGCCGCCCGTCGTGATCACGATATCTGCGTCGCGAGCCTGCTCGAGCTTCTCCTTCAGATCGCCCATCGTGTCTCGCGCGATCCCGACGACGCGCGGGGCCGCGCCGAAAGCGCGCAACATCGCCGCGAGCCCGATCGGGTTGGACGACACGATCTGGTCAGGACCCGGCGTGTCGCCCGGTGGCACCAATTCGTTGCCGGTGGCGACGATGGCGGCCACCGGACGGCGGCGAACCGGCAGTCCGGCATGACCGGCGGCGGCGGCCAGTGTCAGCGCGCGGGCGTCGAGGTGGCGCCCTGTCTCCAGCAGGACGTCTCCGGCCGCGAAATCCCCGCCCCGTGGCCTGATGTGGGTGGCGTCGGGACGGCCGTCGCAAACGAGAATGTGACGCTGGTCATCGGCTCGCGTGTTCTCCTGGATGACGACAGCGTCCGCCCCCACCGGAATCGGGGCGCCGGTGAAGATGCGAACGGCCTCGCCGCTGCCAACCATCACGCTGCTCCCCCGCCCCGCGGCCGCCTCACCCGTCACCGCGAGGCGCGCGGGCAGGCTTGCGACGTCGGCGGAGCGCACCGCATATCCGTCCATTGCCGATGCATCGAAGGGTGGCTGTGTCAGCTTCGCGGTCACCTCGCCGGCGAGAATGCGCCCATGCGCCGCAACGAGGTCGGCATACTCGGCATCGCCCGTGCGGACACCGTCCAGGATGCGCGCAAGGGCCTCCTCGACCGTTAACGCCGCCATGATCAACGATCCCCCGACGCTGGTTCCGGTGCACCCGCATCCAGTCGCCAGGTACCAGACCGGCCGCCTGATTTCTCGACCAGTCTGATGCCCTCGAAGCTCATGCCCTTATCGACCGCCTTGAGCATGTCGTAAATGGTGAGGCTCGCCACCGAGACGGCCGTGAGTGCCTCCATCTCGACCCCCGTCTGTCCTGCGACGCGAACCTCGGCGGTCACGTGCACCCCGTGCGGGTCATGCTTTGCCTGGAAATCGATGGTCACTTTAGTGATTGCCAACGGATGGCATAACGGAATGAGGTCGTGCGTGCGCTTTGCCGCCATGATCCCCGCGATGCGCGCGGTGGCCAGCACGTCGCCCTTTTTCGCTGCACCCGTCTCGATCAGCGCCAGCGTCTCCGGCTTCATCGTCACGAAGCCTTCGGCAATCGCCGTGCGGCTGGTCACGGCCTTGTCGGAGACGTCGACCATGTGCGCTTCGCCGCGCTCGTTGAGATGTGACAGCCCGCTCATGATGTCCGTCCGAGCAGTTTGCGCGTGGCGAGTGCAACGTCGCCCTGTCGCATCAGGCTCTCGCCGACGAGGAACGCCGAGACCCCCGCCGCCTCGAGGCGCGCGATGTCGCCGTTTGAGAAGATCCCGCTCTCGGCAATGATCGTCCGGTCGCGCGGGATGCGTGGAGCGAGCCGCTCGGTCGTCGCCAGATCGACCTCGAACGTCTTGAGATTGCGATTGTTGATGCCGATCAGACTGGCATCGAGCCGGAGAGCCCGGTCGAGTTCGGCGTCGTCATGTACCTCGACGAGCGCATCCATGCCCCAGTCGCGCGCGGCCGAGACGAGATCGGCGGCGAGGCCGTCGTCCACCTCGGCCATGATCACGAGAATGCAGTCGGCGCCCCAGGCGCGCGCCTCGACGACTTGATACGTATCGATCATGAAGTCCTTACGCAGGGCAGGCAGGTTGACTGCCCTGCGCGCGGCCTTGAGATAGTCGGGGGAGCCCTGGAAGGATGGCTCGTCGGTCAACACCGAGAGGCACGTGGCGCCACCGGCCTCGTAGGCCTTCGCCAGCGCCGGGGGATCGAAGTCGGAGCGGATCAACCCCTTCGATGGTGAAGCTTTCTTGATTTCGGCGATCAGGGCCGGCCGCCCGCGCGCTATGGTCTCGGCGATGGCGCCAGCGAACGGCCGGACGTGGCCGGCCGACCGGGCCAGCTCCGCGATGACATGAAGCGGCAGCCGCTCTTTCGCCGCGGCGATCTCGGTGCGCTTGTATGCGGTGATCTTTTCGAGGATGTCGGTCATTGCACTTTCGCCGTTGCGGAGGCCGCCGCCATTCCTGCAACCGGCGCCAGACTATGCCGACTTATGCCGCGTGATGCGCCCCGTGGGAAGAGCAGTTGACCGCTTCCGCGTTCAGGCCGCCGCGGCAATCTTCCGCTTCATCGCCATGATCGCGCTCACGACCTTTGTCGAGGCGTCGGCATACTCGCTGTTGCTGCCGAGCGCCGTAGCTTCCTGCGTCTGCTCGCCCATATTGGCGCATTCGACTATGTGGGCCGCGCAACGGTGGAAACGGGCATGCTCCGCCACGAGGCAACGGTATTCCGGCATCGACGAATGGCGGCGTCCGTCGTTATGGAGCCATTGCCCGAGCGCGCAGCGGTTGTCGGCGCGGACCTCGCCTGCGTTGAGCGAGCCGTCGGGCTTTCTGAGGTAGCCGGACAGTTTCATTTTCCACGAGCTGTGCGCGAGTATTGCGGCGTCAAAATCCATATCCGAAGGCTCCAAGTATTCCGGTTCTAAAAAGCCGGGACACTGTATCGGCCGCCATGTGCGAGGCTGGACAATAAAAAAAGAACGTTCAGTAACAGATCGTTAGGCTTGTTTGTGGGCTGCCGCCGCATCCACGCGAGCAAGGCGAACCTTCGCCTGGATCGTACCGTCCGGTCGCCTGTCAGCCGGCATTCCGATTGCTGACGCAGATGAGACGCTCAAGAGCTGCCCTGGCAGCGCCGCTGTCTATTGAGTGAGCCGCAAGCCGTGCTCCGTCGGCAAGATTCGCGGCCTTTCCGGCGATCATGATTGCCGCCGCCGCATTGAGCACGACGATGTCGCGATAGGCTCCCCGAGCCCCATCGAGCAGCGTTCGGATCGCGGCGGCATTGTAGGCGGCATCGCCCCCGGCGAGTTCGTCGAGGCCTGCAAGTTGCAGCCCCGCATCCTGCGGCATGATCTCGTAGGTCGTGATGCCCTCGTCGCCGAGCTCGGCAACCCACGTCGGCCCGGTCGTCGTCAGCTCGTCCATCCCGTCCGCCCCGTGAACCACGAGCGCCCGCACCGATCCGAGCGCCTGCAGCGTCTCCGCGACCGGCCGGACCCACTCGCGACCGAACACGCCGATGACCTGCCGTGCGACCCCGGCCGGGTTCGAGATTGGCCCGAGAAGATTGAACAGCGAGCGGAAGCCGAGCTCGGCCCTGACCGGCCCCCAGGCCTTCATCAACGGATGATAGAGCGGCGCCCACAGGAATCCGACGCCAGCCTCGCGGATCGCCTGCGAGACGATCGCCGGCGGAGCATCGAGGTTGACGCCGAGTGCGGCCAGCACGTCGGACGCTCCCGACTTTGAGGAAACGGCCCGGTTTCCATGCTTGGCGACCGGCACGCCCGCGCCTGCGACCACGAGCGATGCCGCCGTCGAGACATTGTACGTGCCGTGGCCATCCCCGCCCGTCCCGACGATGTCGATGGCGTCGACCGGCGCCTCGACGCGCAGCATCCGCGATCGCATGAGGCGCGCCGCACCCGTGATTTCCTCGACGCGCTCGCCCCGTCCGCGCAGCAGCGCCAGAAAGGCGGCGCGTTGTGCGAGGGAGGCTTCCTCGCCCGACATGATTTCAAGCGCGGCCTGGAACTGGACCGCGTCGAGCATCGCCCCGTGAGCGATCTCGCGAAGGATCGACTTTGGATCGGCAGCCGCCATGGCTCAGGCCGCTGCCATCTTGCGCGCGCCGATCGGCGGAGCGACCGTCTTGCGCTTGGGCGAGAACCCGGCGAGGCTCAGAAAGTTCGCCAGCAGCGCATGCCCCTGCTCGGAGGCGATGCTCTCGGGATGGAACTGAACGCCATAGACGGGATGCGTCTTGTGCTGCAGGCCCATGATGAGCCCGTCGTCGCTCTCGGCCGTAATCGAGAGGCAATCCGGCAGGCTTGACCGTTCCACGATCAGCGAGTGGTAGCGCGTGACGGAGAAAGTCTCGGGAAGCCCGTTGAAGATGCCGCGCGTGTCGTGATGGTGGATGGTCGAGATTTTTCCGTGCATCGGCTTCGGCGCGCGTACGACCTTGCCGCCATAAGCCTGTCCGATCGACTGGTGGCCGAGGCATACGCCGAGAATGGGGATGGTGCTCCCCGCTTTGGCGATGAGATCGAGGCAGACCCCGGCCTCGTTGGGCGTGCACGGCCCCGGCGAAAGGACGATCGCCTTGGGATTGAGCGCCATTGCCTCCGCCGCCGAAAGCGTATCGTTGCGGCGGACGAGCGATGTGACCCCGAGTTCACCGATGTAGTGGACGAGATTGTAGGTGAAGCTGTCGTAATTATCGATCAGGAGGAGCATGGTGTGCCGGATGAGGTGGGCGCGGCGCCAGACCGCTGAGGCTCCGCCGCTTTGGCAGCAAGGTGGCGGTAACGGACGGGCCTGTCAACGCACCCGCGAATTGCCCCACGGGACCGCTCACGCCCCCCACCGCGCGTTGAACCAGGTCTTCACCACGTGCGCCGCGATCAGGTACCCGCCGATGATCAGAGCTAAGACGAGCCAATACAACCACGGGAGCGGCACGAGTCCGAGCGTCGCCCCGATCGGCGTATAGGGCAGCAACATCCCCGTGATGGCGACCGCGACGGTAGTACCTGTGAGAGCCGCGCTCGCCCTGCTTTCGACGAACGGTATCCTCGCGGTCCGGATAACGTGGATGATGAGCGTCTGGGTGAGAAGGCTCTGAACGAACCAGCCGGTCTGGAACAGCGCCGCGTCGTTCCATGCGTTGAAGACGAACAGCATCGCCCCGAACGTAATGAAGTCAAAAATGGAGCTGACCGGCCCCATCACCAGCATGAACCGCATGATGTTGTCGATGTCCCACCGCCGCGGTCTTTCGAGATATTCCTCGTCGACGTTGTCGGAGGGGATGGCGGCCTGCGAGAAGTCGTAGAGCAGGTTGTTGGTCAGCACCTGGATCGGCGCCATGGGCAGGAACGGCAGGAACAGGCTGGCGCCGAGAACGCTGAACATGTTGCCGAAGTTCGAGCTGGCCCCCATCCGGATGTACTTGGTGATGTTGCCGAAAACCTTGCGCCCCTCGATCACCCCGTCGCGCAGCACCATCAGGCTCTTCTCGAGCAGGATGATGTCCGCCGACTCCTTGGCGATGTCGACCGCGGTATCGACAGATACGCCGACGTCGGCCGCTTTTAGCGCCAGGCTGTCGTTGATGCCGTCGCCGAGAAACCCGACGACATGATCGCGCGTCTGCAGCGCCTTAATGATCCGCGCCTTCTGGTCAGGAGTGGTCTTGGCGAACACCGTCGTGGTCTCGGCCAGCGCCGCCAGATCGCTCACGTCCATCGCGGCGATCTCGTCGCCCAGCACGATCCGCCCCGGGTCGATCCCAACGTCGGTGCAGATCTTGCGCGTCACCGTGGCGTTGTCGCCGGTGATGATCTTGACGCCGACCCCCGACGACTTGAGCGCCGACAAGGCCGCCCCGGCGCTGTCCTTGGGCGGATCGAGAAATGCAATCGTGCCAAGTAGCGTCAGCTCCTTCTCGTCCCTGACGGTATAGGCCCTGTCGCCGCCCTCGAGCTCTGCGTAGGCGACGGCCACGACGCGGAACCCGTCAGAGTTCAGTCGTTCGACCTGCGCCTTGGCCTCGGTGAAGTGCTCGGGATCGAGCGGGCCGCACACGTTGTCCGCCTCGTATCGCGTGGATACCGAGAACACCTCCTCGACCGCGCCCTTGCAGATGAGGATATGGCGTCCATCGTCCCGCTCGACGATCACTGACATCCGCCGGCGTTCGAAATCGAAGGGAACTTCGTCGCACTTCTTGTAGGTATGGTCGGGTCGAAGGTGCTCCTCGAGCTCCACATGCTTCAAGATGGCGGCGTCGAGCAGGTTTTGCAGCCCGGTTTGGAAGCGGCTGTTGAGATAGGCGTACTCGAGCACCTTCCCGCTGTCTTTGCCGTGGATGTCGAGATGCCGCTTGAGTGCGATGCGGTCCTGCGTCAGCGTTCCGGTCTTGTCGGTGCACAAGATGTCCATGGCCCCGAAATTCTGGATCGAATTGAGCCGCTTCACGATCACCCGCTTCTCGCTCATCGCCAGCGCGCCCTTGGCGAGGTTGACCGTGACGATCATGGGCAGCAACTCGGGCGTCAGCCCGACCGCGACGGCCACCGCGAACAGCAGCGCCTCGAGCCAGTTGCCCTTGCCGATCCCGTTTATTATGAACACAGTCGGCACCATCACCGCGATGAACCGGATCATGAGCCAGGTGAAGCGGTCGACGCCGCGATCGAAGCTGGTCGTCTCGCGTTGTTCCGCCAGTCGTTCGGCGATGTCTCCGAATGTGGTGCGCGTTCCCGTCCGCACCACGACCCCGATGGCGGTGCCGCTGACGACGTTGGCGCCCATGAAGCAGATGTTCGAGAATTCGAGCGGATCACCATGGGCCGACGTGTTGGCCTTGGGCGATTTCTCGACGGGAACCGCCTCGCCTGTCAGCGCCGACTGGTTGACGTAGAGGTCGCGCGCCTCGACCAGCCGGATATCGGCCGGGATCATGTCGCCCGCCGAGAGGCGAACGATGTCGCCGGGGACGAGCACCTCGATCGGCACTTCGCAATAGTGCGCTCCGTTCTCCTGCGTCGCCCCACCCCGCCTCAGGGTGGTTGCGGTCGTCTTGACCAGCGCGCGCAGCTTGGAGGCGGCGGCGTTCGAACGATGCTCCTGAATGAAGCTGGTCGCCGTCGCCAGCAGCACCATCACCGCGATCACGACCGCGGCTCGCACGTCGCCAAGCATCACCGATGCACCCGCCAGCAGCAGGAGAAGCCCGTTCAAGGGATTGCTGGCTCTCAACGCGATCTCGTGCAGCACCCCGGTCTTGGCCTCGCCAGCGACGAGGTTACGCCCACCGGATCGGAGCCTGGCGGAAGCCTCGCGCTTGGTGAGCCCCGCCATTGTCGTGCCGAGACGGAGGAGGGCCTCAGCCTCCCCCATGCGACTGATCTCCGCCAGACCGGGCGTTGGAGTGGCCTGTGGCGGCGCGCTCCCCCCACCAGCACGTGATTGCCGGCGACCCAGGTTGCCTCGCCGTTTGAGCTCGGCCGCCATCGGTAGAAGTCTCCAACGCTGAATTCGCGGTCAAAAAGATGGGGGCCATTTCGCACACGGAATCCCGCTTGCGCTTGACCTGGATCAGTGTCCACCGGGGTTCGGCGGCGTCAAACTGAAAAAATACGATGCAGATTGGCCTGCTTGCCGTCGGCTCCGATGGAGATGGTGCGATGATCGATATGGTTGCAGAGCGCGCGCGGCTCGTATCCGAGCAGATTGAAGCCCGGGGCGTGCGTGACCCGATCGTGCTGGCCGCCATGAGATCCGTCGAGCGCGAACGTTTCGTGCCCAAGAAACTCCGCCACGAGGCCTACGAGGATACTCCGCTGCCGATTGGCGCCGACCAGACGATCTCCCAGCCCTACATCGTGGCCTTCATGATCGAGGCACTGGGGTTGCGCGGCGGCGAAAAGGTGCTCGAGATCGGCGCGGGGTCGGGCTACGCCGCGGCCGTACTGGCGGAGATTGCGGGAGAGGTCCTCACCATCGAGCGTATCGGCCGGCTGGCGGAAACGGCGGCCATCAATCTCGCCGACGCCGGTTGCCACAACGTCAAGGTCCGCCATGCGGACGGAACAGAGGGCTGGGCCGATGAGGCCCCCTTCGACGCGATTCTCGTTTCGGCAGGCGCCCCGAGCGTCCCGAAGTCGCTGATGCGCCAGTTGAAGATCGGCGGCCACATGGTGGTTCCGGTCGGCAAGGACCCCCGGTCCCAGGAGCTCATCCGCGTGACGAGGACTGGCGAGGACGACTTCGAGCAAGTCGACATCGCCGATGTGCGTTTCGTACCATTGATCGGTGCCGAAGGCTGGGAAAGCGAAGACGACGGCTGGAGGGCGCGCCCTCCCCGTGTCGTCCAGTCGAGGCCGGCCGTGAGCGTATCGGCCACCGACCTCATCGCGCACCATGGGGAGACATTCGACAAGATCGAGGATGCCGACCTCGCCCCCCTTCTGGCGAGGATTGGCGACCGCCGCATCGTTTTGATCGGCGAAGCGAGCCACGGCACCTCGGAATTCTACCGATTGCGGGCGCGCATCACTCAGCGTCTGATCGAGGAAAAAGGCTTCGGCATCGTCGCGATCGAGGCCGATTGGCCCGACGCCGCCCGTATCGACAACTACGTCCGCCACCGGTCTGTCCCCCCGTCGGAGTGGACGGCATTCGCCCGCTTCCCGTCCTGGATGTGGCGCAATCAGGAGACCCGCGCCTTCGTGGACTGGCTGCATGTGCGCAACATGCATCTGACGCATGCCAAGCGCGCCGCGATCTATGGGCTCGATCTCTATAGCCTTTATACGTCCGTGCAGTCCGTCATTGGCTACCTCGAGACGGTCGACGCCGATCTCGCCGATCTCGCCCGCCAGCGCTACGGCTGCCTTACGCCGTGGGAAGCCGACCCGGCAGCTTACGGCCGGGCCGCCTTGAAGGGCTCGTATCAGAAATGCGAGCAGGCGGTGACCCGGATATTGCTCGAATTGTTCGAGAACCGTCCGACGTTCGAGCGCAAGGACGGAGAACGCTTCTTCGACGCCGCCCAGAATGCCAAGCTGGTAGCGGACGCGGAACGATATTACCGCACGATGTATTATGGATCGCGAGCGGCCTGGAACCTCCGGGATACGCACATGTTCGATACGTTGCGCAGCACGCTCGATCACCACGGCCCGGCGTCCAAGGCGGTGATCTGGGCCCACAATTCCCACATCGGAAATGCCGCTGCGACCGAGATGTCGCGCCGCGGCGAGCACAACATCGGCCAGCTATGCGCGGAGCATTTCGGCCGCGACTGCTACAGCATCGGCTTTGGAACCAACGACGGAACCGTTGCCGCAGCCTCGGGCTAGGATGAGCCCATGCAGGTGATGTCCGTTACGCCCGCCCATGCCCAGAGCTACGAGCGCATATTCCATTCAACCGGTCTGCCCGGAGTGATGCTGCCGCTCGGCGACGACCCTGCACCTGATCTGCGCGAAAAGCTGATGAAGCCACGGCTCCAGCGCGCGATCGGCGTCGTCTACCGACCCGACAGCGAACTCGCGAGCCACTACTTCGAGACGGTCTTGCCGCGCCAGTTCGACGAGTACGTCTGGATCGACCGCACGACTGCGATCACGCCCTTCGTCACCGCCGAACTCGAAGGACTGCCCGACACCTATCCGTTCGGTCTCTAGCTGTCCCTGTCGCTTCCCTGCCCCCGTCGCTTCCCTGCTGCGGGCCGCACACAGCAGGCGCTTACTTCGTCGTCACCGCGAAGGTGGCGACGACGGCCGCGTGGTAGGAGCCCATCGCCTCCACGCCCTTCGCGTAGCCGATAGCCTCGTCGCCGAGGGCCTCGTTGTGGACCTCGATGCTGCGGAACTGCCCATAAAGGTTGTGGCTCGCGAGCATGTGATCGAGCATCTGCGGCCGCCCATGGTGAACGACGCTGAACCTGCGATCACCGTCGAGCGCACGGTCGAGCAAAACCATCGCCCGTGCCGCGAGGTAAGGATTACCGGTATCCTCTGGCGAGCCGGCCACGATCCGCACGGGCGTCTCGTGATCTTCCGCGTTGAAGTCTCCGGCGACGAGCACCATCGCCTGGGGATGGGTGTCGAATAGTCCATCGATCAGCAGCCGAAGTTCCAAAGCCTGGCCGCTGCGCTTCATGCCGGAGAGATAGTACCCCTCGGCCCACGTGCTAACGCCCTTCCACGCGAACGGCGCGAGCTTGCCGCCAGGCACGGCCGCCGCGATCGGTGCACGCAGATGAACATTGACGACGAACAGCGTCGTTGAGCCGAGGTCGTGCTGGGTCAGAAGGATCGGGCGGTCGAACATGATCGGCCGCGGCACCCCCTCGCCTGGTTCTGCCGTGACGAGGCAGGCCATCGCGGGTGGCAGCAGGTCGTGCAGAACTTGCCGCTTCGACAGGATGGGATAGCGCGAGAGCGTCACGAGGTTGTGCACATCGGATGGCCCCGACCCATCCCGGAGCGTCGTGGCGGCACGGTGATAGGCGGCATAGGGCGTTCCCGCCAGAAGCTGGTCGAGAGCCAGCAGCGCGCGCGCCGGGCGTCCCTTGATATGCTGCCCGTTGATCTCCTGCAGGCACACGATGTCGGCCTGGAGCCGCTCGAGCGCAGGCCCGAGCACGGCTGCACGCGGCTCTACCGGGATGTCGAGGCTTTCCAGATTGAAGGTAGCGATCCGCATTTGATTTTTGACGACGGTTGAAAGTGCCAGCATGAGATACAAGACAGCACGAACGCAGCCGGCGTGGTTTGATCGTGGTCACACGCATGTCACGCACCCCGTCATAGGCGGTGAGCGAGAATGTCCGGTCGTGGCCGAGCCTCGACGCCATGAGCGGAACCGAACCGCGTCGGTCCCGTGATCGATCGCGTGTCGGCGTTGTTCAAGAGGCATCGAGAGGGCGACGCAATCTGATGTCTGATCAAATCTCATCGGTCGCGGCCGGGTCGGGCCTGACCTCACTCGAGGCCGAGGTCAGGCTTCGGCGGGATGGTCCAAACGAATTGCCCCGCCGCGAGAGCCGAACACCGCTGCGGATCGTCGTCGAGGTATTGAAGGAGCCGATGCTGCTCCTGCTGCTGTGCGGCGGCGCCATCTATCTGGCGATCGGCGACCTCAAGGAAGCTCTGATCCTCCTCGTCTTCGCGACGATGTCCGTCACGATAACGGTGGTCCAGGAAGCGCGCACCGAGCGCGTTCTGGAAGCTCTGCGCGACCTGACCAGCCCGCGCGCGCTGGTCATCAGGGACGGCGTTCGCAGGCGCATTCCCGGCCGCGAGGTTGTCGTCGGCGACACGCTGCTTCTGGTCGAGGGCGATCGGGTGCCGGCCGACGCGCTACTGAGGTCGTCTCACGATCTGCTGGCAGACGAGTCACTGCTGACGGGCGAATCCGTCCCTGTCCGCAAATCCAACTTCCGGCCGGCTACCACAACCGCTCCCGGGCTCGGCGCGGCGTCGGCGGGCCATCCGTACAAGCCCGGTGGCGACGGTCTGCCCATCGTCTTTTCGGGCACGTTGATCGTGCGGGGAGAAGGCGTGGCCGAGGTCGTGTCCACGGGCACCTCGACCGAGATCGGCAAAATCGGCGCCTCGCTCGCCGCCGTCGACATGGAGCCTCCCCGCCTGCAACTCGAGACCCGGCGGCTGGTGTGGGTCTTCGCGTCGATCGGGTTCACCGTCTCGATCGCCGTCGTGCTGTTGTACGGCTTTCTGCGCGGCGGCTGGATCGAGGCGCTGCTCGCTGGCATCGCGCTCGGGATGTCGATGTTGCCCGAAGAGTTCCCCGTCGTCCTTACCGTGTTCATGGCGATGGGGGCGTGGCGGATTTCGCAGGTCAACGTTCTCATGAGACGTGCTGCCGCGATCGAAAGCCTCGGCGCCGCAACTGTATTGTGTACCGACAAGACCGGGACCCTGACCGAGAACCGTATGACGGTAGCCGAGCTCCGACTTCCCGACGGCAACGTCTACCGGCCCGGAGCTGAAAGCGAGCCCTCGCCGGCGACGATGCCGGAGAATTTTCGCGAGCTTGCCGTGCTCGGATTCCTCGCCAGCGCCAGCGATGCAGTCGACCCGATGGATCAGGCCCTGACCGGACTGGCCGCCGGGCTTCCTGAAATTGCGCAGGCCTCGTCCGACAGGAACCTTGTTCGAGCCTATGGCCTTCGCGCCGGCCTGCTCGCGGTCGCCAACGTCTGGCGCATGGGGCCAGATGAAGAGGATTTCGTCGTCGCCGCCAAAGGTGCGCCCGAGGCGATCGGCCGCCTCTGCCGCCTCGACGATGCGGGTCTGGCCGAGCTGGAGAGGTCCGTCGTAGAAATGGCGGGGCGCGGACTGCGCGTCCTCGCCGTCGCGCGGGCTACGACCTCGCCTGACGGGATCACCGCTTCCCACCGCGATTACGAATTCGAACTGGTGGGATTGACGGGCCTTGCCGATCCGCTGCGGCGAAGCGTGCCTGCCGCCGTCCGCGAATGCCGGTCCGCAGGCGTTCGGGTGGTCATGATTACCGGCGATTATCCCGCGACCGCGGCCGCGATCGCGGCCCAGGCGGGGCTCGATGCCGGCGACGTTGTCACCGGCGACGCCATCGAGGCGATGAGCAGTACCGAGCTGGCCCGCTGCGTGGCTTCCACCACGGTATTCGCCCGCATCATGCCGGCCCAGAAGCTGCGGATCGTCGAAGGGTTGAAGGCGAACGGCGAGATCGTCGCGATGACGGGCGATGGCGTGAACGACGCACCCTCACTCAAGGCCGCCCATGTCGGCGTCGCCATGGGTGGACGTGGCACCGACGTCGCCCGCGAAGCCTCCTCCATCGTCCTGCTCGACGACGACTTCGGCTCGATCGTGACGGCAATCCGTCTCGGACGCCGAATCTATGACAATCTCCGCAAATCGATGTGCTTCATCCTGGCCGTCCACGTTCCCATTGCCTGTCTCGTCCTGCTCTCGCTGCTACTAGGCCTGCCGATCATCCTCGGGCCGGTCCATATCGCCTTCCTCGAAATGGTCATCGACCCCGTCTGCTCGCTCGTCTTCGAGGCGGAGCCTGACGAGACGGACGTGATGCGCCGTCCTCCGCGCCCGCCGGAAGAGGCGCTGCTGTCTCGATCGCTCGTGGTCTGGAGCCTGCTTCAGGGCGCCATTGCCTTTGCGGTCGTTGCGGTGGTCTTTTTTGGCGCCCTCTATCAGGAAATGCCGGAGGCCGAGGTTAGAGCCATCGTCGTCTTTTCCCTGGTCTCGGCAATCGTCGGCCTGATTTTCGTCAACCGCTCGTACAGCGCCTCGGTGATCCTGGCGGTATCCCAGCCAAACCGTACGCTCGGCTATGTCCTGGGTGCCGTCACGGTCATTCTTGCGTTGACGCTGCTCGCCCCGCCCGTGCGCGACCTGTTCCACTTCGGTCCGCTGCATCCCGTCGATTTCGCGGTAACACTTCTGGCTGGCGGCGCGGTGCTGCTTGTCCTGGAGGCTCTGAAAGCCCCCTTCGCGGGCAGAACGAACAACCTCCCGCCGCCCCCGGCAGCCACCTGAGGCTGTTCGCAACGCGACGCGAAATCGAGCTAGCGCGCCCCGGCAGGATATGGCTCTGGAACCGCCGGGACGAGTGGCACGTCCCAGTCGCGCATCCCGTCGGTCCCCTCCGGGTACCAATGTAGCGACGAGTATCCAAGCTCGGAGGCGCGCTTCACGGCGTTCCACGACATCCAGCAATCGGCCTGGCAGTAAAAAACAATCGCGCGCCGATTGTCCCCGCCCGTGAGCCGCGCCAGCGCCTGTTTGAAATAGGCGTCGATCTGTGGAGTAAGAGCGCCCTTTCCGACGTCCGGTAACCAGACCGAGCCCGCCATGTTCAGTCGAGGCTTTGGAACATGCCAGAGGCCGGTGATCGGGTCCGGCCCGGCCCCCTCCGACGGCATCACATCGATAAGCAGCGCGTTTCGATCGCGCCTCAAGGTCTCGAGTTCATCGAGCGTGATCTTCACGCCGCCGGGAACGTCCGACGGCGTCGGCGCACGATACTGTCTGATCCGGTAACCGGTCGCCGGGTCAAACGCAGAGGCGTCGGCTGCGACCTTGCCTGGCCATGTCGCGATGGACAAAGCAAGCGCCGCCGTTGTGATGGCCCCGACCGTCCATCTTCCCATCGCCACCGGTCGCATCGTCTGGATGACGGAAATCATGGAGCCGAATGTCACGACTTCGGACGCACCGCAACTCCCCAGGGGTAGCGGCCGACCTTGATCGATTTGATGGGCTTCAGCCGCTTCGCGTCGACGACGGTCACGTCGTTGGATACGCCGTTGGTGGTGAATAGCAGCTCGTCGTCTGGCGTAAGTGCAAGATGCCAGACGCGTTGGCCGACCAGCAGATACTTGACCACTTCCCGCGTCGCCATGTCGATCACGGCAACCCGGTTGGCTGGGCCGAGCGCGACGAAAGCCTGCGTCTCGCTGCTATTGAACGCGATGCCGACCGGCTGGATGGTGTCGGCGCTGACGCCGTCGATCTTGAAGTTGATCGTCTTTTCGATCTCGTTCTTCGTCGTGTCGATGATCGAGACGGTCCCGCCGATCTCGGAGCTGACCCACAATTTGCGGCTGTCTGCGGTAAAGATTGCATGCCGGGGCCGCGGCGGCACCAGGATATCCGCAATCCGCTCGTATGTGACGGCGTTGATGATGTGGGCCATGTTCGTCGTCTCGGACGTCGCCACCGCCAGCGCGTTGTTGGGCGAAACCGCCATGCCCTCGGGCTCGACGCCGACATCGACCTGCCTCACGACCTGCCGGGTCGAAATGTCGACGACAGTCGTCACTGCATCGTCCTCGTTCGCGATGAAGAGTTTTGAATCGTCGGGTGCCAGTGCAAATTGTTCCGGGTCTGCGCCCGATGGCAGGTCGTGAAGGTGAGTGTCGCCTGTTGTCGAGTAGACCTGAACCGTATCGCTGTCGCTGGCGCAGACGAAGAACCGGTTTCCGTCCCGCGAGAAGGTGATCCCCCTCGGTCGCTTGCCGACCTTGAATGCCCGAGTGACCTCGAGTGTCCGTGTGTCGATCACGGATATCGAGTTGTCCTTCTCGCTCGAAACATAGACCTCGTATGCCGCCCCGCCGGAAGCGGAGGAAACCAGGAAGGAAGCGCACAAGAGGGCCGGAAGGCGCATGGACGGTCGTCCTGTCATTGATGAGGGGGGGGCGAAAGTGTTCGGCCAGCGCGGAGGTCGCGGTCACGCGCATACCTCTCACGCTTAAGAGTAGTCCGGCACTGGGAAAAATTGGAACTTGTACCATTTGGCAATTCGTTCCCCCGTCCGTCGAGGCTACCCTCCAAAAAAAAGACCAATGGGAGTGAAGCGAATGAGACGTATGATGGCCACCGCCGCGGTGCTGGCCTGCATGGGTATTTCTGTGCTGCCGGTTGCCCGACTCTCCGCGCATGGCGATGTGACCCCCCAGGCGGTCGACACAAGCGGGCTTGATCCGGTCGGCGCCGACTGGCTCAAAAAGAACCCCTACAGCAAGAACGTGCGCGCCATCGAGATCGGAGCCTCTGGCTACAATCAGAATTGCGCCCGATGCCATGGCCTCGACGTGATTTCCGGCGGACTTGCTCCAGACCTCCGCTATCTCGAGCCTGGCCAGCCGGGGGACGAATGGTTCATGGAGCGTATCCGTCACGGGGCCAAGAAGTCCGACGGAACCACCATCATGCCGGCGTTCGAGGGGTTCCTGCCGCAGGAAGCAATGTGGGCCATCCGCTCTTTCCTGGAAACGAAGTACATTCCGTGATGCTTCGATTGTGGACGGTTGCCGCCGTCTATCTCGTGGCAGCCGCCTTCGCGTGTTGCTCGGGCGGGGCCAATGCTCGCCCCTTGGACGACGTACTCGCGACGAAGGAGTTGCGGGTCATCGTCTACGAGGACAACGAGCCGTTCTCCTGGAAAGACGGCGGCGAGCCCAGGGGCATCGACGTCGAGCTGGCACGCGCGCTTGCCGGAAGGCTCGGCGTTGAAGCCAAGATCGAGTTCCGAGCCCAAGGCGAACGGGTCGACCAGGATTTACGGACGAACCTGTTGCGCGGCACCTTTGGCGGCGGCGCGGTCGGCGACGTGATGCTCCACGTTCCGGTCGACCGCGAATATCTGTATGGCCGCGTTTCCGAGATATTCGTCGTCAATCCCTATTTCCTTCAGCGAGTTGCGCTGGGCTCGACGTCGATGCGCCAGGGCGACGTTGCCAGCTTCGCGGCATTCAAATCCGAGAAAATCGCCGTGCAGCTGGGTACCGTGTCGGATTATTTCCTCATGCGGTTCGAGGGCGGCGCGCTGGTCGACAACGTCGTGCACTACGTGTGGCCGAGCCAAGGTGCGAAGAAGATCGCCTCCGGAGACGCCCCCGCCATTCTCGGTGTCCAATCGAGCCTCGAGGCACTTCTGCGCCCTCACGCCGAGCAGTTGAAGATTCGTTGGAGCACGCCACCGATGCCGGGATTGGCGCGTGGATCGTGGCAACTCGGTATGGGATTCGCGGAGAGAAGCCGCGATCTGTCATACGCTCTCGGCAAAGCGCTGAGTGAGCTCGCGGCAGAGGGAAGGCTCGCGGCAATCACAGAGAGTTACGGCGTCACCTATATCGCCCCAGACGGCCGCTGATGTGGTATGTCCTGCAAAAAGCTCGGACAAATCTGCAGATGAATCACATGGGGAACATGGCGGGTCTGGCTCGTGTCGCCGCGGCGGCGATTGTGCTGCTGGCCTCGCCCGCTCGGGCAGCCGCAGACGACCCCATGCAGTCCCCCCTGTGGGATATGCTAGCGGCGAAATACCTGCCCGGTGGCAAGATCGTCCACGATCCCGCGGTAAAGGTGGTTGTCCCCTCGATAGTGGAAAATCAGGCGCAGGTTCCAATAACCGCCGATGCGCGTGGCGTGCCGAATGTCGTCAAATTCGTCGTGATCGCCGATCTCAATCCGATCCAGCATGTTTTGACCCTGACGCCCGATCGCGCTGAGCCCTACGTCGCATTCCGCCTCAAGGTCGAGCAGGGCACGCCGGTTCGCGCGGCCGCCCTGACCGCAGATGGCGTGTGGCACGTTGGAAGCGTATTCCTCGACGCAGCCGGCGGTGGCTGCTCCGCGCCGGCCGAGGCGCGCAAGAAGCCGGATTGGGCATCCACTTTGGGCGAGGCGCGGGGCCGGATTTGGCGCACGCCGGACGGCGCCGCCCGGCTCCGCCTGCGTGTCAAGCACCCCATGGATACCGGCCTCGCGAAGGACAATACTCCGGCATTTTACGTCGAGCGCCTCGATGTAAAGGATGAGGCCGGGTCGGCGCTCGGAGCCCTCGAGATGTTCGAGCCCGTGGGTGAGGACCCGACAGTCACGTTGATGGTGCGAATTCCCCGCGGGGCGGCGGCCGTGATCGTCGATGGCCGGGATAACAACGGTAGTGTCTTTCGCTCCCGGATCGCAACGCCGCGCAGCGCTTCCGACGTCAGCCAATGACCATCGAACGCCGAACCGCCGCTGGTGCGATCGGCCGCCGCCTGGCGCTATCGTCGCTCGGATGTGTGGCGGCAGCGGCATGCCTGCCGATGTTCGACGCCGAGGCCGCCCCGCGCGCCTACAGCCTCGTCCCTCGAAAATTGACGAACGGCGTCTGGATGATCGACGGCGCAATGGAGGCGATCAACGAGAGGAACGGCGGCGCCATCGCCAACATCGGCATCCTCGACACGAGCGAGGGCGCGGTGGTGATCGACTGCGGCCCCTCCCGCCGCTACGGCGAAGCCCTGGCCGCGCTTGCCCGCTCGCTGACAGGAAAGCCGGTCGTCCGCGTCTACCTCACCCACTTTCACCCCGATCACGTGTTCGGCTGCCAGGCGTTCGGACCGGGCGTCGTAGCCGCAACTCCAGGCGTGATTGCAGGGCTGAAGAAAACCGGTGAGGATTTCTCCTCGGCCATGTACCGCGCTGCTGGAGATTGGATGCGTGGTACGGAGGTTGTCCTGCCTGAGAAAACAATCGACCGTGCCGTCGAGGACATAGGCAATCGCCGGTTCCGGCTGCTGCGGATGAAAGGGCACACGTCGTCCGACCTCGCGGTATTCGACGAGCAGACAGGAATAATATTTGCGGGAGATCTCGTATTTCTCGACCGTGCGCCGACGACCCCGCACGCGTCCATTCCCGCCTGGAAGGTCGCGCTCGCCACACTCGGCGGCATACCCCACACCATGATGGTTCCTGGCCACGGCCCCGCCGAGGAGAGCTCGAATCGCGGCCTGGAGCAGACCCGCCTGTGGCTGACTATGCTGGAGGAACGCCTTGGAGAAGCTTATGAAAATGGCCTCGATATGAACGAGGCGACAGCCGTCGATCTGCCCGATTGGACACAGCGGATGGCGCTCGCCCGTTACGAGTTCGAGCGCTCTGTGAGCCACTTCTACCCCTCGATCGAAGCCGCGCGGATGCCGATCGTTGGTGGGCGGAGATAGTCGCCGCTGCGCCAACCTGTACTATTTGGCAATAATGGCCGCCACCCCGCTGAGCTACGTTTGAACCTGGTGAAACCCCCCGCTTCGCGCTACCGCGCACTGACAATGGGGGTTGCCAAGGAAACAGTCCAAGGGGAATGCCCATGAAAAATTTGAAGTGGCTTGCGACAGCAAGCATTGCCGCCTTGACGGTGTCGTTCGCCGCGCCCTCGTTCGCCGACGTATCGATCGACGACATCGTGAATGATGCCAAGACGACCAAGGACGTCGTCACCAACGGCCTCGGCACGCAGGGTCAGCGCTTCAGCACGCTCTCCAACATCAACGCCGGCAACGTCGCTGGCCTCGTTCCCGCCTGGGCCATGTCGCTCGGCGGCGAGAAGATGCGCGGACAGGAAGCCCAGCCGCTCGTGAAGGACGGCGTGATGTACGTCACCGGCTCCTACAGCCGCATGTGGGCCATCGATACCAAGACCGGCCGCGAGATCTGGGAATACAACCACCGCCTGCCCGAAGGCATCATGCCCTGCTGCGACGTGGTCAACCGCGGTGCCGCCCTCTTCGGCAACATGGTATTTTTCGGCACGCTCGACGCCAAGATCGTCGCCCTCGACCAGAAGACCGGCAAGGTCGTGTGGTCGAAGGAGATTGACGACTTCAAGGCTGGCTACTCCAACACCGCCGCTCCGCTCATCGTTCCCTCGAAGGCCCACGGCCCGATCATCGTGACCGGCGTTTCGGGTGGCGAGTTCGGCGTTCTCGGTCGCGTCGAAGCCCGCAAGGTCGCCGACGGCGAACTCGTCTGGTCGCGCCCGACGATCGAAGGCCACATGGGTACGCTCAACGGCAAGCCCTCGACCATGACGGGCAAGAAGAATGAATCTTGGCCGGGAGATCTCTGGCAGACCGGTGGCGGTGCGACTTGGCTCGGCGGCACCTACGACGCCGACACCAACCTGTTGTTCTTCGGTACGGGCAACCCCGCCCCGTGGAATAGCCATATGCGTCCTGGCGACAACAAGTGGTCGTGCGCCCGCATCGCTCTCGATCCGGAGACCGGCGACATCAAGTGGGGCTATCAGACGACGCCCAACGACGGCTGGGACTTCGACGGCGTCAACGAGGTCGTCTCCTTCGACCTGAATGGCACCAAGGCTGCTGCCACGGCTGACCGCAACGGCTTCTTCTACGTTCTCGACCGCACCAACGGTAAGTTCCTGAACGCCTACCCGTTTGTCTCCAAGATCTCGTGGGCGAAAGAGATCGGTAAGGACGGCCGCCCCGTCTTCATTCCCGAGAATCGCCCGGGCGATCCGACGAAGTCGGCTGACGGCAAGAAGGGCCAGGCCGTGTTTGCCGTCCCGAGCTTCCTCGGCGGCAAGAACTGGATGCCGATGGCCTACAGCCCGGAGACCAAGCTGTTCTACATCCCCTCCAACGAGTGGGGCATGGACCTGTGGAACGAGCCGGTCGCCTACAAGAAGGGCGGCGCCTATCTCGGCGCAGGGTTCACGATCAAGCCGGTCTTCGACACGCACATCGGCTCGCTGAAGGCAATGGACCCGGCCACGGGCAAGGTTGCCTGGGAGTACAAGAACAAGGCTCCGCTGTGGGGTGGCGTACTGACGACCGCCGGTGATCTCGTGTTCTTCGGTACGCCGGAAGGCGAGCTGAAGGCCCTCGACGCAAAGTCGGGCAAGGAACTCTGGTCGTTCAACACCGGCTCGGGCGTCGTCGGCTCGCCCATCACCTGGGAGCAGGATGGCGAGCAGATGGTGACGGTCGTCTCCGGTTGGGGCGGCGCTGTTCCCTTGTGGGGCGGCGAGGTTGCCAAGACCGTTGCCAACCTGAACCAGGGCGGAATGGTCTGGACGTTCAAGCTGCCCAAGAAGTTGGCCGCCAACTGAGCCATTCCCTCGAGTTGACGGGGAGTGAGATGGGGAGCGGGCGACCGCTCCCCATTTTCGTAACCTCCAACGGCTGGACCGCCCGCCCGGAGGGCCTGTTCTGCAGGCTGCATAACGATTGATTTTTCTGGTCTTTCCAGAAACCGGGAGGAGGTCTAACCTGATCTATCAAACGCCGCTTAGAGCGTTGGTCCTCTGGGAGGTCCGAACCGTGTCAGCACATTTTCTCGTGGTCGATGACCACCCGTTGTTCCGTGAGGCCCTGCAATTGGCCATTCACGGGGCCTATCCCGATGCACGCATCACAGAGGCGGCGTCGATCGCGGATGCCAAGCATGCAATCAGCGCCAGTCGCGATATCGACATGGTGCTTCTCGACCTGTGCATGCCCGGAACCCGTGGCTTCGATGGCCTGATCGAGCTGCGCGCGCTATTTCCGAAGCTTCCCGTCGTCGTCGTATCGGCGCTGGCCGAGAACCGCGTGGTTCACGAGGCGATGACCTGCGGAGCTGCGGGGTTTATTTCAAAGGCCGCCCGCAAGAATGAGCTGGCGGAAGCGATCAGTGACGTGATGGCAGGGTCCGTCACGCTGCCCCAAGGTTATGAGCCCCCGCCCGTCGATGCGGCCAGCAGCGCCAATGCGGACATCGCGAAGCGCTGCGCGACGCTCACGCCGCAGCAGTATCGGGTGCTCCAGCTCTTGCGTCAGGGCAAGCTCAACAAGCAGATCGCCCATGAGCTCGATGTCGGCGAGACGACGGTCAAGGCGCACGTCTCCGAAATCCTCCGCAAGCTCAACGTAGCTTCGAGGACCCAGGCTGTGATCGAGGCGTCCAAGATCGATTTCGACGGTATCCGCGCGACCCAATCCGCGCAACCTGCGGCGCCGCTGCACGTTGGCGGGGTGGTCTGAGACGGTGGCCGGTATCGTCAGCTCGTGACGACCCGGCGGCCACCGTCGCAGCCCCTACGATAACATATGCTGCATAAGGGCCCTGAGTTCAGCGGGCCGGACAGGCTTGCGCAGAAGCTCGCATTCGGCCGCGGACACCTCCGCCCCTGTGACTTCGGAATGATCGGCGGTGACGATGACCGCCGGCAATCCGGCCCCATAGACGGCACGCATGCGCTTCACGCCGGCAAGGCCGCACTCCCCGAAGTCGAGATGGTAGTCGGCCACGATGAGGTCGGGACGGTAGCGCGGGTCGGAGATCAGCGCGCCGAGCTCATGCAGTCCGCCGCAGATGCGCACGCTGCATGACCAGCGTTCGAGAAGGTTGCGCATCGCCTCCTGAACGCTCTTGTCGTTCTCGATCAGCAACACGCGCGCCCCGGAAAATCCATAAGTCGCCGTGGCGCTCTGCGTGCCTGAGGGCTTCGCCAGATCGGCTGCTGGCCCCGCGTACGGCGCCGTCACCATGAAGCACGACCCCTGTCCCGGCTTGGAGCAGACCGAGAGCCCGTGCCCGAGCGCCTCCGCCATTCGCTGGGCGATCGACAAGCCGAGCCCGAAGCCGCCGACCCTGACGCCGTGAGAGGACGAGCCGCGCTGGAACTCCTCGAAGATCAATGATTGCTCTTCGGCCGTGATGCCGGGCCCCGTATCCCAGACCTCGATCCTGACGCACTCCCCGCGCCGCCGCGCCGCGACGAGCACCCGCCCCGAAGTCGTGTAGTGGACGGCATTCGCCAGGAGATTTTGAAGAATGCGCCTCAGCATCAATGGGTCGGACAGAACGGCCTGGGATGAGCGGCAGACACTGAGTTCGAGCCCCTTGGACTTCGCCTGCGGTCCGGCGCCAGTCAGCAGCATGGAGAAAATCTCGTCGAGGGCGATGGGGCGAAGCTCAGGCTTGATCACTCCGGATTCGAGACGCGAAATATCCAGAATGGTGCGCAGCATCTCCTCGACGGAAGTCAGCGCATGGTCGATCTGGCGCAGCAGAACCTGACCAGAGGGCTCCGAGCCGCCCTCCGTCAGCGCCGAAAGTGACAGCCGGGCCGCATGCAGGGGCTGCAGAAGGTCGTGGCCGACCGCGGTGAAGAAACGCGTCTTGAAGCGGTTCGCCTGTTCGGCCACGTCGCGCGCGGTCATCAGCTCGAGATTGAGCCGTTCGAGCCGGTTCATCGCCGACTTGAGTTCCTCGGTGCGGGCGCGAACCTGCGTCTCGAGACCGATCGCCGTCTGGAACAGCGAATAGGCGTTGGCCTGCTGCTCCATCGAACGTTCGACACGGTCGATCAGGACTGCGTTGATCCTGCGAAGTTTCTCGATCTGCCGGTCGGCCGGCTCGAAAGGCTTCGGCAGCGGCGTCGGGGGCGGCTCGGTATCGGGGCTCATGTGGAGATGCCCTTCCCGCCGAAGGCGATGCCGGTCAGCGTCTGATTGAGGTGCATGGCGTTGTACTGCTCGCCGTAGGTATGAAAGCCGACCACGCCGTATTGCTGGTAGAGCTGGCTGACGTGCGACCTCACCTGCCGGTTCTCCGCGTCTAGCCGGCGCAGGATGCAGTCGAAACCGAGCACCATGTCGATTCCGCCAAGCCGCTCCTCTACGCCTCTTAGCGTCCTCTCCGCCGAACTGACGAGGTCCTGTGGCCGCGCGACGGTGAAGACCAGGCCCTCGTCGATGGCACAGAAGAACGTGAGGCTGCCGTCGGAGTTCATGTTCCGGATCGAACGGCAGTAGTAGTCGCCGCCGACTTTGACGACGAGCGGATAGGAAGCGAAGCTGAATGGCCCCAGGTCGCCTGTCAGGAGGCCTATCGCGGACGCGTATTCGCGCGCTGCCGGCTCGGCGTTGAGTTCATAGACGATCCTGTTCGCCGTATCGGCGGCCGTGACGACGAGCTTGGTCGGCGTCGGTTCGAAGTTCGAGGTCTTGAAGGCTTCGAAGGGCACATCCGTCTCGAACATGAGCAATAGCGCGCTCCTGTCCCAGGCCTTGCCGTCGTGAATGAGGAGGCTGCGCTCGAAAGCGAGCCCGTCGCCGGCCGAGCCCCCGACCAACGGGATGTCGTCGATTGCGCAATGGATCGCGGCGACGAGCATCTCCTCGACGTTGGAGAGGCCGTCGATCATCACCATCGCGAAGGCGTGGCGACCGGTCTCTGCCTCTCCTGATACAGTCGGCCTCGACAGCTTCGTTTTGAGGCTGCGCACGTAATCCCCGACAAGCTCGACGCGGATCGTATGGATATCGGGAATGAGGGCGGCGTGGATGCGGAATTTGTCCGCGGGAAATGCGATCATCACGATCGCTCCGTCGACGAGGCCCCCCGGTGTGATCTCGCCGGCCGTCATGCATCCGCTGATCGCCACGCCCGGGAATGCCTGCTGCAGATGCTGTGCCAGAGGGCCAGCTTCGTGTTTTGGAGAGAAGAAGACGAGTGCGTGTGCGATGGCCGCTGAAGCGCCGGCGCCCCCCGGGCCCGAAGCGCCAAGACCCGAGAACGTGTGCCCCGCGGAGGTATGACCACTAGGCCCGCCCTCATGAGCCGCCCCGAGAAGCTCGGCTTTGAGCTCAGCGACCGCCGCGCGGCAATCCGGGTTTTGACTTGCGGCAACGCGGATTCCGCTCTCGCGTCTCCCGCTGGCCAGGGCTGCCGCCCGGGCGTCTATCATGGCGTCTCCTGTCGCAAGGCTGCCGGTGTCATTCTCGCACGACCCCAGCCCAAGGTGGGCGTCAGCCGCGGCGCCGGACATTGGCCTCGTAAAACGAAAACGTCGCACACGCCTCAGCGGCGCGCAATCCTCCGGCCGGGGAGAGGTTCCGCCAGCGTGGTCGCCCTGCCGCTCGGGCCGCCAGGACCCGGCGGCGTCGGCCCAATTCCGCTGATTTCGGTAACGAACTTCTGGCGCATCGCCCGCGCGAAGTCAGCGTAACCGTTCGCGGGCAGAATGAACGAGTGATCCCCGCCCATGACATAGGCACGATACCAGTCTTCGAGCGTTAGCTGCTCCCGTGACTCCAACGGCCGCAGATAATCGAGCCCTCCCCCTGGGGCCCGATAGGCGCCCGAGCCGACGATCCGATCCGGTTCCTCTATGATCGGCAATCCGTTGATCGTGACGCCGGCAGCAACGAGTTCGTCGCGAGCCGCCCGCGTCGCCTCGTCCGTTCCGCAATTGTCGATGCCGTCGCCTGAAACGTCGACGACCACCCGCGCGGGCGGCGACTTCAGTCCGGAAACCAGATATGGATGTATCGACCGCAGCATGCGAGCGAGGCATGTGAACTCGCCGCCATACCGCTTCAGCTCGCGCACCCGCGCAGCGACGCGTTCCGCGTCTTCCCGGCCCGCGATGTGCACCCACGGCACCGCGACCTCGGATCGGTCGGCCCAGGCCACCATGGCGAAGTAGATGGCGCCCTTGGGACCGCTCGTGATGGATGAAATGACGGCAGGGTCTTCAAGAGCCTTTGCGATGCCGTCCATCTGCAACGCGTAGCGGTGGTCATCAACCGATTCCGACACGTCGACGGAAACGACGAGCGCGATATCGGCATCACCCTGCCGATCCGGCGCTGCCTCAGCACGCGCGGAATCGGCCATCGGCGGGCGGCTGCCAAGCGTCACCACGAGGCACAACACCAGGGCCACCACAACGCGGTGCATCACCAAGGCCGCGATGCGGCGACGAGACGTGCGAGCGCCCTGTACAGCGCCCGCATGCCGGGCGGTTCTGGCCCAGGTGAGGTGCGGCACCGGCTAGGCCCCGGCCTTCTGGAGGCCGCGCGGCGTTACGAAGGTCGTCAATGTGCCCTTCCCAGGCCCGGCCGATTTCCAGCTCTTGGCATCGAAGGTGAGCACCGCAAGGCCTGCCGTCGGAAACTTTTCCTGCAGCGCTGAACGGGCCTCCGCCGGCCCATCCCCCGAAAGGAGCCGTGCGAAATCCTCAAATCCAGGATTGTGACCGATCATCATCACGCGCTTGGCTCGCGCGGGAACCTTCTGGAGCCGAGCGAGAAGTTCCTCGGCCTCCGCAAGATAGAGTTCCCGCTCGTAGGAGATCTCTGGCTCGCTCTCGAGTTGAGGTAGGACAAGTTCGAGAGTAGCGCGCGTGCGAACGGACGACGAGCAGAGCACGAGGTCAGGTGAAAGGCCGTGCTCTGCAATGTAGTCGCCCATGACAGGCGCGGCCTTCTCGCCGCGATCGGCGAGCGGCCTGTCGTGATCATCGGTGATCGGGTGGTTCCAGCTCGACTTAGCGTGCCGGAGAAGCAGGAGTGTCAGCATCAATCCAATTTGAAGGTGCCGCACGTTTCGTCAAGAGGGCTTGCCCTGAGGCCAGAAACTCAAGGCCGGCGGATGGCTCACTCGCCCTCATCGAACGCGTGGCCGACAATCAAAAGGCTGACGATCGTCATCGCGGCAACAAGTAGAAAAGTCATCACGTTCTTATCCCCTGGAAACGCTGTACTTTAACGTCGCGTCCGTGCCGGAAAAAGTACTGTCCGTCACGAGCCCCACACGCGCATTAACCAGCTTGGCACCGCGCGTACAAGTATTTCCTTCCGCCATGGAAAATTCGCCGCGATAGGCCAGAAAACGCTTGACGCGACGTCACTCGAAGGGGCCGCCGTTGCCCGGTCCGGGCACCGTCCGGCCAGTGGGACCATTGGCGATTTCGATAGCGGTTCCCGCCGCGCGAACGACGGCCTTGGCCTTGTTGATGCATTCCTGCTGCTCGTTCTCGGGAACAGAATCGTACACGACGCCTGCGCCGGCCTGGACATGCAAGATACCGTCCTTGACGATGGCGGTCCGCAGAACGATCGCGGTATCCATGTCGCCATTCGCCGAGAAATAGCCGACGCAACCGGCATACGGGCCGCGCTTCGAAAGCTCGAGCTCGTCGATGATCTCCATCGCCCGGACCTTGGGCGCGCCCGAGACGGTGCCAGCGGGAAACCCCGCCAGCAGCGCGTCGACGGCATCGTGCGTTGCATCGAGCTGCCCCGTCACGTTCGAGACGATGTGCATGACGTGGCTGTAGCGCTCGATGACGAACTGCTCCGTCACTTCGACTGTCCCGGCCTTGGCCACCCGGCCCACGTCGTTGCGCCCCAGATCGAGCAGCATCAGATGCTCGGCCCGCTCCTTCGGGTCTGCGAGCAGTCCCTCCGCCAACATATGGTCCTCGCGCTCGTCGCGCCCGCGCGGAGCGGTTCCGGCGATCGGACGGATGGTTACCGCCCCGTCGCGCAATCGCACGAGAACCTCTGGGCTCGATCCGGATAGCGCGAACGAGCCGAGATCGAGGTGGAACAGGTAAGGCGACGGATTGGTGCGGCGCAACGCACGATAGAGTGCGAACGGCGGCAGCGGGAACGGTGCGGAGAAGCGCTGAGACAGCACGACCTGGAAGATATCTCCCGCCACGATGTACTGCTTGGCCTTCTCCACCATGGCGAGGTACTGCGCGGGCGTCGTGTTGGAGACAGGCTCCAGCGCGGATATCGCCGTCGAACTGGTGTCTGATGTCCGTTCGAGTGGCGCGTCGAGCGCCCGCACCGCACGGGCTAGCCGCGCCTGTGCGTCGTCATGGGCAGCCTTGGCGCTCGCCGCGTCGCCGACCGGTCGCACGGGCGTAACAACGAGCATCTCGTCTTTGACGGCGTCGAACACGACGATCAGCGTCGGGCGCATCAAGATTCCGTCGGGTACCCCGAGGTCGTCCGGATTTCCACCCGGCAGGCGCTCGACGAGCCGGATCGTGTCATAACCCATGTAGCCGAATACGCCGGCAGCCATCGGCGGAAGCCCCGTCGGCAGGGAAATCGCCGACCTGTCTAGAAGCCCGCGCAGTGACTCGAGCGTCGGCAGCGGGTCCGTTTCGAACGCGTCCGGCTCGGTCATCGGCGAGCGGCAGATCTCGGCCGTCGTGCCCGTTGCACGCCATACGAGATCGGGCGCCAGGCCGATGACGGAATATCGGCCGCGAACCGATCCGCCTTCGACCGACTCGAGAAGGAAGCTCAGCGCTCCGCCCTTCCCGCACAGCTTGAGATAAGCGGAGACGGGCGTCTCCAGATCGGCGATGAGACGCGTCCAAACGACCTGCGCTTCGCCCCGCGCGTAAGCCGCTTCGAAGACCTCGAACGGCGGCTCTGTGACGAGCGCGTCGGCGACGTCCTGCACAGGGGATGACGGCTTTGCGCGTACCTTCGAGGATCCGCGCCTCGCCTTCTTGCTAGCCTCTGCCACCGTTATCCTCTCGGCCACGCGACTTGGAAAGCGCGGTAACGATCATTGATCCGCGCCACCGAGAGCGCGCTTGAGTAAAGCTTCGTTGATACTGACGCCGGCCGCGTCCTGGACCGCATTGACGAACGCATCGAGCGTGTCGAGCTGGATCTGTTGCCCGATTTCAGCGGCAAGCTTCAAGGCTTGCTCCTTGGCCGGTTCGGCGGCCGGCTTGATCTCCAAAACGCGGACGACCGTCCGCCCCTTCCGATCGCTCGTTTCCGAGTGGCCTGCCTTGCCCAGGGCCAGCGCGAACGCCTGGCGAACGGCCTGCTCGGTCAGCCCTTGCGGGGACGTGGAGCGGGTGATGGGCTCGGTTTTTTCAAGCTTGGCGTTGAATTCCGCCGCTACCTTTTCGATGGCCTCGCCTGCGGATATCCGATCGGCGGTCTTCTGCGCAAGCTCGCGCAGCAGTCGTGACCGCTCAGTGCTCACGTAGAGCGCCTTGGTGTCGCCCTCGACCTCCTCGAACGGCTTCTGCCGGGCAGGCGTCGTTCCGGTCGTCGTGACCCAGCCATAACCGCCATCCGTCAGGTCGACGGGATCGCGCTCGATCCCGGTGCGGGCATCGAAGCCCGAGGCGATGAGCTTGGCCGCGTCGGGATGCTCGAGAGCGGTCCGGCCGTCCTTCGTCTTGTTGCTGGCGTCCGCTTCGGCGACGTCGATGAGCTTGAGCTTCGTCGCCTCGGCGATCTCCTTGTCCGACTTGCCGGCCGTGCGCAGGTCGTCGACCTCGTCGCGCAGCTTCTTGATCTCTCCACGCGCCTTCTCGCGCTGCAGCTTTTCCTTGACCCTGTCCTTCACGTCCTCGAGCGAGGGCTGTTTGCCAGCAACGATCTCCGGCACGCGAACGATAACCGTGGCGAAGCGCCCTTCCACGACGTCCGAAACCTTGTCTTTCCCGATCGAGAATGCCGCGTCCGCGATCTTGGGATCGATCAGCGCCTTCTTGTTAATGAGCCCGAGTTCGACGTCGGTGTCCTTGAGCTTCATCTCCTCGGCCACCGTCATGAAGTTCTTGCCGCCCGCGATCTCCGCGCGCGCCTTGTCGGCGGCGGCCTTGTCCTTGAAGGAAATCTGCTGCACGCGGCGCAGCTCCGGCGTCGCGTATGTCTCCTTCGTCTCCTCGTAACTCCGGGCAATCTCCGCGTCGGGCACATCCATCTGGCCCTTGAGCGCTTCGACCGAGAGAAGCAGCACCTGCATCTGGCGGTATTCAGGAGCCATGAATTGCGCCTTGTTCGCCTCGTAGGTTTCCTTCAGCTTCGTGGCGTCGGGCTCCGCGACGGTCACAGCCTTCTCACCCTCGAGCGTGAAGTGCTCCACGACTCGTGTCTCCTCGCGCCACTCGTGGACGGCCTTGACCAGCGGCTTTGGCGTCACGATCGACTGGAGCACGGACTGCGTGATCTGATCGCGGATCTCCTCCCTGCGGCGCAGGTCGATGAAGTCCCGCTCGCTCATGCCGATGCTGCGGAGCAGGTTGTTGAAGCCCGGCCTGTCGAACTTGCCGTCGATGCCATGGAAGGCGGGGTCGCGCGTGATGCTCTCGGCGGCCGTCTGCTCGGAAACGGCGAGCCCCAGATCACCGGCCTGCTTGTCGATTGCGGTCGTCCCGATGAGCCGGGTCAGCGCGCGTTTGTCGAGCCCAAGTGACCGGGCCTCTGTCTGTGTGATGCGGCGCCCGGCGCGCTGCGAGATCGCGTTGATCTCGTTTTCAAATGCGCGCTCGAGGTCGGACTGCGTGATGGATTTCCCGCCGACCGTCGCGATGACGGTCGTGCCGGTGTTGGTGGTGCGCGTATCTGCACCCCAGTAGACAAAGCTCAGCGCCAGTATGGCGAGCAACGCGCGGGCAACCCACGTGCCGGCGGCTTTACGAATCGTCTCGAGCATGGCGCTTCCGTAACGGCCTCTTGCAAACACCGTGTACCGGCGAGCATGGCGCGCCAGTGACCGGTTCCATCTGGGGGTACGTCGACCTCAGGCGGAGACATTAAGCCCGGTGACGCGTCGGATCGGCGTGATATGAAGCCCAGGGACGCACCGATTGCAAGGCCGGTCGAGACCGCTCCCGGCGCAGGTGCCTGCATCGGCGTCCCGTTACCGTCAAAACAATTTTCATTTGAGAGGGACACGCATGGGGGTCCGCCCGAGCCTCGTCGGCAACTGGAAAATGAACGGCCTCAAGGCTTCGCTCAACGAGGCCGCCGCCGTGAGTGCTGCGCTGCAGCGTCCCCATGGCGCCGACGTCATGATCTGTCCCCCAGCCACACTGATCGCAGCTTTACGCATAGCACTGGCCGGTTCCACCGTGGGAATTGGGGCTCAGGATTGCCATGCCGCTGCCTCCGGCGCCTTCACTGGAGACATCTCGGCCGAGATGCTGGCCGATGCCGGCGCCACGGCCGTCATCTTGGGCCACAGTGAGCGTCGCGCCGGCCACGGTGAGCGCGACCGTGACGTTCGGGCGAAGGCCGAAGCGGCGCACCGGGCGGGGCTTATCGCCATCGTCTGTGTCGGCGAAACCCTCGGCCAGCGGGAGGCCGAATTGACCGAAATCGTCGTGTGCAGGCAACTCGCAGGCTCGCTGCCATCAGGCGCGACGCCGGAAAATACACTCGTCGCCTACGAGCCGGTCTGGGCCATTGGCTCCGGTCTAACGCCGTCGCTGGCCGATGTTGCGGCCGTACACAAGGCGATGGTCGATGCCCTTTTCGCTCGCTTCGGCGAGGCTGGCCGTTCCATGAGGCTGCTTTACGGCGGTTCGGTTAAGCCTTCGAATGCCCGGGATCTGATGTCGGTTCCCCATGTAAACGGGGCGCTAGTCGGCGGGGCTAGCCTCAAGGCTGCCGATTTTCTCGCGATTCTCGAGGCCTTTGACGCGTGAGCCACCACCAACGCCAAGGCGGGCCAGCTTTCGGCCCGCGGCGGCGGCAGGAACATCAGATGGAGCGGGAGCCGCCACGATGAGAGCCATCGCCGTTATCGCCTCACGGGCGGGTTTGCTGTTCGTCACAGCGCTCATGGGCTCCTGTGCTGCCGCCGCCGTGCCCTTGGATCAGGCGGCATGCGACAAGGCGCGCACCGACCAGTCCGCCCTTTCAGATGTTCCGCGCTTCATGGAGCGGGGGGCCGTTTGGGCCAAATCGAATGCCACACCCGAGCAGATGAAACGTGTGGCGCGCTGGATTGAGCTGGAGGAGACGATCCAGTTCCGATGCGGGCAGGTCCGCCTCACTCCAGGCGCCGAGAAGGCAGCCGCGGCCGCGGAGGCGCTCGAAGCGCCTTCGCCC